>JAABUP010002549.1_pt1 | contig 34874 bp, 42 predicted proteins | sample 5559201 | NCBI WGS metagenome assembly JAABUP01 (sample SAMN10711887, study PRJNA513373) | rock metagenome | isolation source: Antarctica rocks | place: Antarctica
CCAGGTTGGACCACAGTTTTCTCTGACTTGTTACTGGAGATAAGGGACAGCTCATCCAACAGAAGTGTGCATCGTTTCCACCTCATGCCCTGCTCGATCTGGCAAATCTGCCTACTTTAGTAAATGCTCAATCCTCATTCAAGGTCAATTTGATGGTTCTCGGAGCATTTAATTTGAATGGCTTCAGCGGTGTGAGCTTTCTTGATTGCAAAGCCGGTAGGGTGTATACCCATAAGTCCTCATTAGACTCACTTTGAACCGTCTCATCCAGATGAGCTGATTCGGGATCATAATCAGATTTGCAAATTTAAAGAGCGGCAGTCTTCAATATATCCGGGTCTTGGGGTATGAGCCAATCAGCCATTTCTTGGTCATCCGCTTGAGAAGATAATGGATGAAAGGACAACCGAAAAAATGTGCTGAACTGGCTGACTGGTCCCGTCCATCGTTAGTAAACTGTACTCTGCCTTTGCTTTGATCTTTTGGACGAGAAGAGCAAACAGTGAAAAGTACAGTGTTCTCATAGGAATCATCAGGTCTGGGTTGTACGGGATTGGGGATTTCGAGGGGGCCAATTTTGACACGCCATCAATCATTTTGCGCATGGTGCAAAGTTTGCAACTGGACAAGGATGATAGAAACGCAAAGCCATCGGACCAAAGATTGAAGAGTAGTTCCAGGTTTTTATAGCTGTCAATTTTTCGCCTCCATGTTGCACTTGATGCCTTTTAGGAAGCCTGACCCAGTGTTCCACCCTTTGAAGTAGAGGACGAGAGAAACTGAGGCAATCTTTCAACAAATTGTGATGAATCTGCCAGAATAGCAATGGTCATCTTCAGGTTGAAGGGATGGTCCTGCAGGGAAGGCAACCCGTCTTTGCTGGGTAAGCATAGCCTTCCCACCAATCCATGCCAAAAGCATTGCTCATGGATTGGAAGGCTCCTTGTGGATGCTTGATCAGCGAAGCCTTCTGGGGAAGCCATCATCAAAGGATAGAATCATGTCAGCTCTTTTGTTTGCCCAGGATTCTCTCTCTGGGGGAATGAAGAGATTTTTTCAAGGGCCTTCTATACACTCAAGACATATCTGGAAGGCAGCCTGAAGCCACGAGGTGGCGTTTTAGTCAACTCCATTAACCGCTCGGAAGCTGTAAATGTGTATCTGCAATCCTACACAAGGTAATGGAAGGCCAGAGGTGCCACTCACTTGATCTCCTTTTGATGCACATCACCTGTCTTCATCAGCTGACCGCCTCAGCCATCCTCCTTTAAATCTTGAGAATGGTCTGGGGGATAGCAAAGAGGTATCAGACCCAATCAGCCCCTTTGCACCCGATACGGTACGTTTGTCTGATGTCTTCTCAAATCAGAAGGACAGGAAAACATGCATATAGCTGGGTATATTATCTGATTTGCTTCTCTTCCTCACAACAATCCTCCTCCACATATTCACCTCCAAAGAACAGAAATAATTGCAATTTTTCCACAATTCACCGGCAGATTTCGTGATGCCTCAACATCTGTCTCCAACTTCAGCCACTTTTTTCATCACTGTGAATGCTACCTATGTCAGGGACGATGGACATGGCCAGCAAGAGATCATTGGTATTCTGGATATGTTCTGCAGCGTCCCAAAGAGATTCACAGCAGCAGATGCTGACAGCTACTTCAAAACCAAGATTGACACTTATTGGGACGAGATCAGCAACATCAGAGGCTCCAAGGTGTTACTGGAAGAGATCATGGGGGAGCTCAGTGTCAGCAGGTTTCCTGCATCCAGGCTCTTAGACTCATTTGCAGGAACGACCAAGGAACTTAGTGAACAGCAATGGGCAAGCATTGAAGGGGGAGTTGGGAGGGTAGCAAAGGTTGTTCTGGAGGAGAATTATCGAAGCGAGATAGAGACGCTTCTCTCCAACGTTCCCCATGTTGATAGTCTTTTGTGTCCACACAGATGGGAGTACGACAGATTCAAATCCAGGCGAGGTGATCAGATCCTCAGAGAGACCGAATAGTATGGCTTGATGACATATTGGGTTTTTAGATACTGTATGGGTCTTGTAGATTTGGCATCGGTTCAACAGACACTTTCGATCAAGCAGGATATGCACACGTTTGGGGTTGGGCAACCAACCCAGCATGACCTGAATGCCTTGAGCTCTTGCGTTCCGCCGGTGCATTGCCCCTTGTCACCCATTCTCTTGTCAGCTGTCTCCGCGAGTATCTCCCTTTTGGAGACCCTTATATAGGATATCATACTCATCAAGCATCCATTCTCTGGCTTCAGCTCAGCACCCTCAGTCCCACGGTAGATACAAGAGATGTGCAAAACATCATCTTGAAGTCAAAGCAGTACATGAAGTGACACAATGGTCTCCCTTTCTTGGCCCCGTGACAACCCAACTTCATGTTGTCCGTGATACCACGCAAACGTCATGACATCCTTGCTGTAAGCCAAAAGAAGGCCTGATAACCATATGACCATGATTGTATCGACGCATCAGCTCAGCGGAGTTGGCTTTAGCTTTGATTGAGACTTGGTCCATGTGTCAATACTGTCAGACCGTCTTGTTGACTATGGCAAGTGACGGAACTCGACAAGTCTACAAGAATGTTTGCCCTCAGATGTTCCATGACTTGGTCTCACATTAAGGAGGGCATCAGACTAGGTACCTACTTTGATAGCCTAGCCATTGGCAAGATCGGCCTTGGAATTGTCTACCTGCCTCGCACACACATGTGCGTCAGCGAAGACTCTGAGCATTCCCTAACACACAACAACCATACCTAGACCCAATGAGCCGCGCCGAGGAACACTTCTTGAATTTACATACGTTCAAGCATGCTCGGGCGGACATCGTCCCCTCAGTCACAGCCTAGCTCGAATATGCCGAAGGTCACACCGTCGATCAAGGAGGAGACCGTATCTGGGTTTGAAATCTGTTTCCACGCAAAGTTCGGCGTCTGATTCTCGATTGACAATCATCATTGCAAGATCAAGAGTCTCAGAGGATCATCGCATCTATCCGTATCACATAGTGTACCTTCACCCTCCATGTGACGCGATCGGACCCCACTCGGTGTATTCCTCTTCACTTTCTCTCGCCCTCCCTCTTCTCCCCTTGCTTGGGCAGCGTCTTGAGGAGTAACTCTTCCATCATCGCCCCGACGTCCCTCTGCATCTGGTCCATGCTCCATGCGGCTACGACAGCCATTAGTAAGCTGTTGCGTTTAGTCCTTGCCAATCAATGCGATTCCGGCCCAGTTGCCCACATACCCGCCTCCGCTTATCTCCCTCAGAGACAGTTTTTTCTTCACTCCCCGAGAACGGCGCGAGGCTTGGGTGGTGCGACATTCGGGATCAGGGGAAGTGAAACCAAGTGGACTTACTGAATGGCGGCTCGACCTTTCCCGCGAGCTTGTTGATCACGTCGCTCCGATTCTTGAGTATCCACTATCACCGCACCCGATCAGCTCGCACCCCTTCTTCTCAACACCGAGCATGGAATCTCTCGCATGCCGTCTGTGCCGCCTCATGAACCCGGAATCCAGCAGTGTCCCAATTCGCGGCATGTATGGACCCACCTTACGCAGCTCCTCCCTTCCCCTCACCCTCTCCTTCTCCCCCAACTCATCATACCTCACACAGAGCGCATAAAGGCTCGCGGCGATCACGTTGATCTCCTCCTCGGTATCGAGGAGTACCCCCGGTTCGAGATCGATGAGCGCGATTGCCGATTCCGGGGTGGGGGATTTGATGAAGTGCGCGCGGAGGGCGGGGAGGTTGAAGCTGTGTGGGAGTGAGGCGGGTCGGTGTGCTGAAGAGGGGTAAAGAGGGAGGGGGGGAGGGGAGAAGTTGGGGAGAGGGAAGTGACAGGGGGAGGGGGGACGGTTGATAGCAGGGAAAAGACCAGCGCAGCCGGAGTCGAGATGAGGGAGGGAAGAGGTGACTCATCAGCTCTTGCAACAGTCTGCGGAGGAGGATCGTACTCATCGCTGTTTTGTTGCTGGATGTTCGCGATCCTGCCTTGACAAGTTGCGATGGGATCAATTGTATCGCCTTTCAGAGAAACTTGCGATGTCGTCAAAAATCGGTGCTTCGAGATCAGCTCAGATGTCGAAAGGTCGAGCACACCCCGAAGCGCTCGTCAAAACCCTCCATTCATCCCCCCACAAAGGAGACGCGATGACATCAGCGCTTGATCGTCGATCCTAGCGCATCCTTCAGCCTCCTCTCGCCACTGCGGACCATCGCCGCTCATCAATACGGAATATGGGTGAGCCGCCTCCTCTCGTCAGACCTAGCTCAACGGGGCAGTCGGGATCTATCGCTCCGTCAGCCTCTCCTCTCAACTTCAACGATCCGCGCTGACGCAGAACAGGACTATCCCGTCCTGGGAGCGAGTCAGCTCTGCCCAGGATGTCAAGCCGGTACGTCTCTCCCTCTCCTCTCCTCTCCTCATCATCTCCTTACCCGGCCATTCGTATCTTCTCCCTCCCCCCTCCGTTCTTCCTTCATCGCGTTATGATCCAGCGTTCACCTCCCCCACTGACGCTCGACAGGCTACCTCCAACAGGTCCATACCCGACGCACCGCCCACCTCTGCGGTATCCCCCTTCTCCCACTCGGATCGTCGCACGAGCTAGCATGCTGGACTTGCGGCTATCGCCTCCCTCTCTGTCAGTACACCTTCACTTGTCTTTCTCGTTCTCGTATTCCCGTCTTATGGCTTGAGCGGATCGCTGATTCGAATGAATAGCCTACCAGCGTGATCAGTGTTACCCGTAAGTCTTCTCGAACCCCGTCAGTGCGCGGGTCGGTCGACCCACCGTAGTTGCCGTCGAGAGCCGGTCTCATGGTTGTCGAGTGGCGGGCGGATGGGGGACTGGGATCGCCGTGGGGCGTGGACGTACGGTTTCTGGCCCACTGGTAGGTGGAGGAGGTACGGCTGGTGAGGCGGTCGGGCGGCTCGATTCGATTCGTTTGAGTAGCTAGTGAGCGAGTATCATTGAGTGAGTATGCATTAAATACTGGTCGAGCGGAAATGAACGGAAACATGAGTGTTCTGTCTGGGTCAGCTGTGCAGAAATGGTCGTCTGTGAGCAGCCTCTGGTGTCACTCGTCATCATGCCTTCTCGAAGTACCCCGCGAGTCTCCGATACACATCCTCAGACTCCCGCATATTCCCCTCGTTCGCGAGGTCCGCCGATCTTCCCCTTGGGCTTGTACCCACTCGGTTTCGAGACGGGGTAGCGGTGAACCGGCTTCGCTGGAGTCGACGCGGTTTGCGGGGGACAGCATATCTCGGTGTCTTGGGTATCGTCAGTTGGAGTATGCTCTGGGGTTTCCGTGGGGTGGGGAGGGGATCCAGGCGTTGACGTGAGTGGAAGAATGAATTGATGATGGATCGAAGGAGATACTTACTTTGGGCCATGTTCAGAGTACCGACTGTAGTTGAAGGTATGAGGGGAATAAGCTCACAGATTCAAGCTCGACATGCTGAATGCTACACGAGATTGACCAAAGGGCTGCTGAACGGGCGAGGTCGATGCAGGGGTTTGGTGAGCGGAGTTATGCGGTGTCTTCTCTGTGGCTTGTTTCCCCTCTTTTGCGTCGTTCATGCTCTTGTAGTCTTCTCATCCTTCCTCTCGCACTCCAGAGGACGGTTCTTTGCTTCACCCACCCCCATCCCCCTTTCATCCACCTTTGGTTGCTAGATTTGTAGTCTTCGGTGCTCCTACAGTCGCTCTAGAGTATATCTCGATGGCCTGAGGACGAGGACGGGATGCGCAGTCTGTATGCATCACTTGCCCGGCGCTCGGACCAGGCGGTGCAGCATTACGGTAGCGAGCCAATGGGTTATTCGAAGTTCGAAGCGAAATATGAGAGGCGCAAATCGCTTCGCCCAGCTAAAGTACTAATGCAATGGCATCGCACAACAACCATGAATCCTGTTCTACACCTCTTTTGACCGCCTGTAAGCTCAAGGTGGATCATCAAAGAGGTAGCCGCACACGTCTAGAGGCACTTTCGCCTTCATAGTATCCCGACTCAAGCTTACTTCTTATCAAATACCATTTCCTACCGCAACTAATCAGCCAGTCTTTCAGATACCAAATGAAACGAAGCTCAAGGTACCTCCTCCTCTTCAACCCCGTCTCAAACACAAGCTGCCCCGCCACAACTTCGCTCGACACTGCCTTCTCCCTTCCAGGGATACGCGGTTGCCACCTCTTCTCCTTATCAGCTTTCTACCATGTCCTCACTTGGGAGGACTTACTCCTCGTGGTACCCGCACCAATCGCCCAATCTCCCTATCAACCATGCAGAGCTACCCATTGCCAGAATCGTTATCAGGGTAATTGACACCTGGCTCCACGAAATCAGGAGGTCCGAAATCTTCTTGTTGTCGGCGAAGTATTGGGACTCGAGTACATATGCATATTCGGATCGCCACCTATTCATCAAATCCAGCCGAGAACCCCCGGATATGGGCCTTCACACATTGCGAGTAGTGCCACTGCAAAAGCCGCACATCTGGCCGCCACTCATCCCGACCCCGGAACCTATCCGGTCCCAGTACCTTGCCATGCAACTCCCTTGCCTCCCGCTTCCTGAGGAGGAAGAAGTGAACATAGAAATCCCCATCCTACAAGGAAGATCAGTATAAGGTGACAGAAGGGAAATATGTTGAGGATGACACTGTTTCTTACCGTCCCGCATTTCCCGTAATAGGGAAGGGCTCACTTTGTGATGAAGAGACCATTCAAGCCGATCATAAGCGTGATGCATATCGTCGCGGAGCAAGAGGCCAACGGAAGGCTCATACAAGGGCGGTTGATAGGGAATGTCGAGGACTCTTTGATAGACCTAAACAGTATCAGCATCGTACAGTCTTTCGTCAAGCCTCACGGTCACTCTTATCATTACAAAACTTACGTCCGGACGAGAGAAGGGTACAATATGACTTGCAGTGCAGTCGGTGAAGATCGCGTCGGTTAGAAGGCAGATGCTATCTCGAGAGATGAGAAACTCTCTAAAGCGGGACTACGGAGGTCGCTCAGTCATTTGCAGCAATACTGGCAATGGAAGGAAAAGGTTGAGCAACCAGCTGACCTGATCTACGCTTGAACGTTTCGAATCGGACCTCGTTGATATGCTCCCTTCCGTACTGGGGGGTATGAAGCGGTTAAAGTATTCCGGCCCTCGCGACATCTTCACGCCAGTCTCTGAGCCTATTGGGATCATAGATCAGTCTAACCTAGGCTCTAAGGCGTGGAGAGGAAGGAAAGTCACCCAGCTGTTCGAAAAAAAATTCCCCGCAGTCAACTGTTTGCGTCAAGTCGAGCATCACGCCTGCTACTGTCCACAATGACGATGTATGCCCTGGAGATGGCTCGACCATGATATCGATAGCATCAAGCACGTATTGCCAAGAATCAACGCCTGATTGTCTTACAAACTCGAGGGGGAAGGAGCCAATCAATTGGTGTGAAATCCTGCAAAAGACGACGACAGCGTCGCGACCAGCCCTCCAAGAGTTGACCGTGAGAGGATAGGTTTTATTAGGCATTTTACAGTCTTCGAGCCCATCTGTAGGGTGACTGGCGTCCCAAAAGCGTAGGATTGAATCGGGGAGAAGAAAAGGAGCTTGGATTATCGGAAAAGAATAGGAAGTGGAGAAGTACGAAAACAACGGAGTTACGAAAGTGGCAAAGCGGAGTCCGCGGTCAGAACGTGCCTGGGGTCTAATCTGGCACACCCTGCTTTTGGCCCAGCGGGTCTGCCATCCGTCAAAATCCATGAAGGGTTCGTCATGGTCCAACGTGTGTTGACGATCTTCATGATGCGACGATCTCCTATGGGCACTACTCTGGTAAACGGTGTTGCTTGGACTGGTACAATTAACTCCGATACGAAGCTCTTCTTGCTTACCATGGATCATGCTGGCTCGGCAGGCAAACTGGGTTGGGTCATTCTACGTTGCGAGGATTTTAGCTAGATAAATGATGGTGACCGCTTTCGAGGGGATTGAGGACTCAATATGGCGACTGATTATCGGCTAGGACGAATCTAGACGTGGCGACAAAAGGGATTGAGCCTTAGATGTTCTGAAATTGAGCATATAATTTCTTATGATTGACTACAGAACATCTACTTGCCAATTCCGAGTAGCCAGTGTCTTCGACATGCGAGCAAGCATGATGCTTAGTCCAAAATCTCTATCTATTAGAGGATCAAGACATCTTTTACCTACAGTTAACACGTGAACTTAAATGTCCATCCTCAACTTCAAGTACGCGTCGTATAGTCTATCCTATGTGCGTATTCTTGAATCTGTCACAACAATGTGTCGACCAATTAAGGGGTCAATCAGATTTCCCCCGTCGGCCCCTACCGGCATTCTCCCGCCAGCGGCTTTCTGGTGGGGGGACGAGTGACACACCCATCCATCTCCTCATCTCGCAACCGCTCCGCGCTGCTCGGCCTTTGGCTTGGCCTGAGGACACGGACGGGATGCGCAGCCTGTATGCATCACGTGCCCGACGCTCAGACCAGGCGGTGCAGCATTACGGTAGCGAGCCAAAGAATCAGTTTATGTCCCTGGCCTCAAGCAGCACAATTCATTGTGGGCATCCGGAACTTTCTGAGCTCAGTCAGATGTATTTGAACATCAAGGTCGTAAGGGTGATCCCGGCTTACCTTCATTCATCCCATAGTGCAGCGTGGAAAACCTCATGGCTACCTTCCATTGTTCTGACATATAACAAGTAGGCTACTTGCGCATCTTTTGTCTATGGTAGATACTTCTCTCTATATTTCCTTTGCGTGCGCTTCTCAGGAAGGATGAGTGGCGAAGAAATCCACTATCTTTACAAAATCATGGGACAATTGTATTTATCCCTCTTATCTACATACCAGCAATTGTAATCTCAACCTTGGGTATCTGCAATCTCATATTGGCCATTCACTTAAGCAGAAGTCTTTGGGATATCTCAAACATCACACCATGTCACTCCATAGGTATCAACGCAGGGACTCTGAAAGCTCCTCTGGCCATCAGTCTCCCCCATACAGGAGAAGTATTTCATGGAGTGATGATGAACCTCCACGTCACACAAGGATGAGGGAACGTAGAAAAAGACGTCGAGCTCATAGCACAGATCAAGTGTCCACAGGGTTTTACCTGTCAAACAAGACCAAAGTCTATGATGATCTATCTGAAATGGTTGAGACTTTCCAAGACTTCTGCAAGGAGGCCAGGGATGCCAAGAGGGATTTGGAGGGCAACGTCAGTTTTGAGAAGCGTGAGAGGTGGACCAGAAAGCGTAGGAGTGCCCAGAACAAGAGGAATGTGCTCGGAGTCTGGTTAAGCGAGGTGGGATTTACCGATTCAGAAATCAGGATCTTGAGGCCAGTGGAGGGAACCACTTTGCCACTCACATCACCATTGGTGAGGCACAATCAGCAGCACAGAAAATCAAGATCAAGGTCCACTTCCAGAAGCCGGCACCACACTTATCACACTGCCAACAGCAGAAAGGTCCGCCAGATCACTGATGAGATGTTTACTGCTAGAGACTCCATCCATTATTTGGAGAGAAAGATTTCCAGAGCAACAGAAAAAAGAAGGATACAAAGACTCGAGACTCAACTCATGGTTACAATCATCACAGAAGCCGTGCTTGAGCATGAACTGGATGGTCTGGGATGGCATAGGGTTGGCGATACAACTGAGCCAAACAGGCCACGCAGACGTTCCCTTTGGACACGCCAACATACAGGCTCAGATCAATGGCAGGATGAAAGGGAGGCCTATACTCCCCAGAGGCCATCAGGATATGACAGCAGAACAGATCTCCCAAAGCAAGACGCCCGCCCCAACTATGATTCCAATTTGGACAAAACCAGAACCCCTGCCCATATTCAGCCTCCCCTTGATGTCAGCTTTGGCAGGATAAATCCGGGTCAAATGGGTCTCCCAAGGCCTGCAAGACCAACTGAGCAAGGTGGCCATGGATTCAATGCTCCACAGCCCCCTATTGAACACAGTCAGGTGCCTCCTCAGACTGATCAATTTGCATTCTCACAGCCTAACCCTAACCTTCTCAGTCAACCTGCACTTCCTCCAGCAAATCGACTGAATCCTCCCTTTGGCCAACCCGGTCTGACTCAGTCTGACTCTTCTGGACAAAAGACCACAGAATTTGCCTCACACAAAGATCTTTGGGGCCGTAGATGGGGGTTAGAGAAGACAAGTGAAGACAAGTTTCAATTGACCTTGCGCAAGAGAAAGCCCCGAGAAAGAGGGGAAGAGGAATCAATCCGCTCAGAAAACCCTTTTGGCCGCAGATCATCCCGTTGCTTATCCACAGGAGGGTTGAGGGAAACAGTCCGCCCAATCACAGGATTCCCCCAAGATCGGCTGCCGCTTCCTGCACCACCTTCATCGAATCAACCACCAGCACACCATCATGAGAAAGCATCCGGTGACCCACTTGAAACCTTTGGGAGAACCTTTCCTGGACAGAATCATACCAATGGAGATTTCCGTTCTTTGGACCCCTTTTCAGAAGATCCTCAGTTTCGAGGACGGCCCCCTCACAAGACAAATTCACCCATTACGCCTTACAATCAGCAATTTGGTGATTCAGCAATGAGGAGCGGCTCAACCTATCCTCCCGGTCCTCCTCAGCCTCACCGCCCAGGGCCACAAGCATGGGTTCCTCCACACCAGCCCCCGCTCCAGCATCAGCGCATTACCCCCGGCCGCTCACTAAGTAGACCTCCATATCAAGCCCCTCAGCCTCAACGCCAAAATCACCAACTATGGGATCGTCCACACCCGCCACCACGTCAACCCCAGCCCTTCGACCGCGGCCGCTCAAGAAGCAGGGCCCGGTCTCAAGCCCCCCATCCTGAACACCCAACAAGGAGTTTGGCAGAAGGTTTGTGATGATGAGTGTGTAAGTGTATGTAAACCACGACCTAAGGGCACTTCATGACTTCTTGCTAAGTTTCCATGCCATGCTGGGTAGAGGTATGTCACAGGACATGGTTCAGCTTGGCTAGCCCTTTCACACGTCCATCAAGATGGCGACAATGGAGAAGAGACGTGGTAGAGTATGGTACAATTGGGGTGCAAGGTGGTAAACAGCTATGTATTCCAGCATGCGTGTATGACTCGCTGCCAGCATGGCAGTTTTTGATATGCTGCTGTTAGTTCTTGTCACCCCATAGTCCTTCTCCATATCATATCCGCATCTCTGTCGAGCCTCCACAGACCATTCTTGTTACCCCGCTACACCCACCGATGATCGATCAAGCTACGTAGATTCAGACCGGCCCTAGTTCGATTTGAGTCAACTCCCGCCGACTTCGAGTTACCTCTAGATCTACTTCGAGATATCTCCTATTGATAAGCGTAAGTGAGAATCTCGTCATATAGTCGGCGGGTGCAAGCGCTCGACGGTCCGTGACAGCCTCTTGGCTACTACCTATGCCCACCATGCTTACCAGGGTATCCCTATGAGACACCTCCAACTTCAGGATTGATCATTTGTTTGTTTACCAAGACACAAGTCTTGGTGAAGACAACCACAATAACAAGATTTGTGCGGGATGGTGTGTTCAGCTGATGTGGACACAGACAAAAACCAAAAGCCAGTACTTGCAGTGACGATCACATTTGCTAGATTTTTAATATTTCAAAACAGGCAATACACACACTCGTGGTGAAATGCTTAGAGAAGCTGTAGATGTTACGAGACAAATATGGATGGGAGTTTCACTTGGAAAGAGATCTGGTATAATACCGCAGCGCTGATCGCGGCAGATCTGTTATAAGGCGTGAAGGCGTGTCAATAACACCGACTGTCTAGCCAGGTGACAGGCTTAGTTGCCCAGTTGGCAGCTTCCCCATCATCTCGGACATTCATACATACGTCCTATGCATCCTCCAATCGTTCTGGATTTCAACTGCTCCAACTGCCCAGCAACATGGTCATCGCCGTCACATTCAACAAACGTCTGTCGGAATGGCTGCCAGCCGGATCCCACAATCCGGTTCACTCATTCGCCACGTCAGAGTGCCAGGCGACGATGGACACGGTGATCTCGCCGACTGTCATCTCTGCCTTACCGGTCCGATTTGCCATGAGTACATGACTCTCCGATTTTGATTGGTCCCTGATGATGAGTGCGGCGACTAGAATTGTTTACGAGAAGAAGTCGATGGTGACGACGTACGGTTGAGCCTGGACCGAGGCTCCGAACAGGCGGAGATGGAAGATAATTCGGTTCGATCCCCAGGCATAGACATGCATGAGACTGTAGCGACGGGAGTCTCATCTGAGATGACGAGCGGGATTTCCTGCTCCGATCATGCTAACCACAAAATATCAACCATTTGCACTCGACGCAAACATCACAATGCCCCGACAGAACGCTGACTTGCGCCTGACGAGGAGGAACATCTCTGGGTTCAAACTCCGTGGAATACCTGCCAAGGTGGCGCTCTATACCCCGCAGCGTTATGAGCAGGGTCCGGCACGGCTCGATGTGTGGGGAGATAGGTAACGGATTGTACCAGTGGATTTGTACATCTGCTTGCGGCTGTCGGTGGTTCTGGGCTCGATCGACGACCAGAGTAAGCCACTTGCGGCCGTTGCGCTGGTTACGTCTGTGGAGCGGAATTGATGCACACATTGACGATAGCTACTGTCCCACGTATGTCTTGTCCCCTGTCCAACAAATCGACGGGAACGAGAATGTCACATGGACCAACACAGGATGAACCTAGGCTAGCTACAGATTCTCAGGAAAACTTCCATCCGCAACATCGCCATGGTCTTATGTCTCCCTCCAGCTCGCCGTGAATCTGTCGTGTAATGTGTCGGGACGACCGGGAGGCCGTAAGCTCATCGAGGACCTGCTTCATCGCCCCTGTGACACTTGAGGAAGCTTCAGAGATGATATAGGCGGAGATTTAGTACGGAACCTATAGTCTCGCTGCGACGACGAGGCAAGGTGTTGCAAAGAATTGTCATGCGATCGACAATAACGTTTACAACGCATCCGTTTCCTCCCAGAAATTGGTCCCATGCGTGGTCTCCTTAATTACTCCCGTCCTGATCACGTAGTCCCCGAAAGGCTCTCCTTCTTCGCGTTCCAACGCCCATTGTTTGATGAGCGGACCCAGAATCGCGAGTATTTCCGGCTCTGTGATGGAAGACTTATACGGCTTAGCCAAGCGAGTACCGATTGGTGATCCTCCCAACATCATGAGATATGATCCTGGCGCTTTCCCGACCAATGCGACCTCCGCGTTCCACGGTCTGGCACAACCTGTGATACATCAGCAAGGGCTTTCTGTGTATACGGAACACACAGACCATTGGCACAGCCCGTCATACGGACGGTGATCGCATCGGAGCGAATACCCGCCTCCTCTGTTATTTGCTCAAGTTTACTGATGAGGACCGGCAAGTACCTGCGATACGGGTCAGCGAACAAGCAGATGAAAGGAAAGGAAGGACATACCGTTCAGCTTCGGCGAATGCTAACGAACATGACGGGAACGCGACACAAGCTGAGGAGCTCAATCGCAGCCCGCTCTGCCCCAGATTATCGAGTCCCCACTTGCCCATGATCCTCCCAATCTCCTCCTTATCCTCCGGCCGTATATCACTAATCACAACATGTTGATTCGCCGTCAACCTAAAGTCCCCTTTATGCACCGTAGCGATCTCCCGTAGACCCGACTTGAACTGATGTCGAACCGAATCTTCTATTCGACCATTCTCGATGAAGACGGTGAAGTGGTAGTTCCCATCTCGACCTTGGGTCCAGCCGTAGTTGTCGATGTTGGACGTGAATGTGTAGGGTCGGGCGGGGGAGAAGGAGTGACCCCAGCGTTCCTCGACTTCAGAGACGAATACGGGCAGGGTCATTCGGTCGATCGTGTATTTTAAGCGCTGAGGTCATATCAGCACGAGTCCAAACTACACTCGGCTCGACCCACCGCATTCTTCCGGTCTGCGCGATTCCCGTTATCCCGCTGGACGAGCATGATACTCTCCGCAACCTTATTCCCATCCTCCGGCCTCACGAAACCAACAACGTCTCCAAGTCGAGGGTACGTCTTCTTATTCGAGTGAGTGACCCCCATCCCTCCGCCGACGGTGACATTGTACCCTACCACCTCGTCATTCTCGATGATGGCGATCCATCCGACGTCATTGGTGAAGACATCGACCGCATTATCGGGGGGTACAGCAACGGCCATCTTGAATTTCCGAGGGAGGTACGTCGGCCCATACATCGGCTCCATATCCCCGACCTCCCCACCGGCGATCTGTTTCTTGTCGAGCCAGATCTCGTGATACGCGGAAGTCCGTGGCAGGAGATGTTCCGACAAGCCCTTGGCGAACGCATAGACGGTTGCGTGGGTATGTGAAAGTGAGGGGTTGACCGTACATTGCACATTCCGATCTACACGAGCGTCAGCGAGGATCTCGATTTCCACCGAGAGAAAAACAAGAATGCCTGCATCCAGGCTAGCAAGATTTAAGATGGAGAAGCACTCACTGACATCGCCACAAGCGGCAATGGTGTCCATCAACCCCTTATTGATACTCTGCATAGCAGGCTTCAGGTGCTTCTTGATGATCCCATGGAACTGGAACGTCTGACGAGTGGTGATCTTGAACGTGGAATTACCATGCTCGTCGGCTATCCGATCGATCGCGAGCCATTGAGCGGGAGTGACGACCCCGCCGGGGAGTCGACAGCGGATCATGAATGCGTAGGCGGGTTCGAGGCCTTGGGCTTTGAGCGAGTCGCGGATGTCGCGGTCGTCCTAAGCGAGCACGAGCGTTAGCGAGTGCGAGTGCGAACGCGCGGGCGGGGTAGTGACGGGGGTGGGTGTGGGGAGGGAGAGGTGCGTAGGTGGTGGAAAAGGCATGGGGGAGGGGAGGGGGGGCAAGAGCACGGAGGGTAGAAGCGGAAAGGAGGAAGGTGGAAGACTGCAGGGAAGCAGTGATAGTGGCGCGGGAGGCGAATGAGATTCAAAAGCTGGGATGGGTTTAGAGGAAGGAGCTAGAGAAGGAAGGAAGGAAGAGTCCCACCCACCTGGAGATAAGTCCCATGAAACTTGGTCAACTGCGCATCACTCGCTCCAATCGCCCCCGTACTCCCATCCTCCAACCCCTCCAAGATCGTCCCTCTGAGATAATCAGAAGCGATCTTCATATGTTCGTTCGCCACCGTCTCCTCCTGCGCCGCATCACTGACCTCCACACCATCAACCCCTAATCCCCTCCACAAGGCACTCTCCCAAGGCTTGTAACCCGTTTGGTAGCCGTCTGGGTCGGAATCATCCCCGAGACCCATAGGGGCGAGTTCGGAGACGCCGAGGGAAGTGAGCTTTGGGTGGAGGTCTTTGGCGGATTTGTTGTAGTAGATGTAGTCTTCTTTCCGGGGCCAGTAGTTCGAGTCGCCCATCCCGAAGACGCTCAGTTTCGTCTCGCTCAGAGAATCGGGCGTGCTCGGAGGGGTCGAATCGGGCGTGCTCTCGGATGTCGAGGCGGAAGAGGTGTCGGTGGTGGTATTGGTGTCGGTGGTGGTGGCAGTGGTAGAAAGGAGCTTCGACAAAGCCTTCGTAAACTCCCTCCCGTTCTGCGGCATCTCCCCCTGCCCCGCCGTACTCGTGATGACCACCACGTTCCTCTCCCCTGCCAGACTTTCCTTAATACTCCCGGCAATCTCATCCAGCACCTTAATACTCGCCCCCACCCCTCTCATCTTGGCTCGACTGACCAGGCGCTTCGCGACTTTCTCGGCATTACCACCATCGCTCGCGAACAGCACCAGCAGACCCGGGCCGTCGAGCGAGTTGATCAATGCGTCATATGCCCTTCGTGCTTTGTCTTTTCGTGCGGAGACAAGATCGGTGCCGAGGGATTTTGTGATACTGGAAGAGATCGACGGGGTGGCGCGCGTGAGTTGGGACAAGTGGGATTGACGATCGAGGAATTCCGTGAGAGCCTGCTTGATGTGTGGCGAATCGAGGGTGAATTTCTTCTCGTCGGACAGAGAAGGGTTGAAGCGGAACATCGGCCACCAACCCCCACTGACAGCACGCTTCGTCTCGCGTAACCTCTCCAAGGGTCCCGCCTTCTCTCCAAACCCAACATCCTCGCCATCCTCTTTCTCGCCCCAAGGCAGGTAGGCCAGAACTAACCCTGGTCCGGAATAGGATTCCGCCTCTCGCATGGTCCCTATTACACCCGCGTAATCCGCGAACACAGCGACCGACGAGACGTAGACGTCGCCCATGTTGAGCGCATAGAGCGCCAGGTCCTTCTTCCGCTCCTTGGTGCTTTTCTGAGCGAGCGGCGAGAAGGGGCTTGGGGAGGTCTCGTACACGAGGAGGTTGATGTCGAGGCCCGAAGCGAGCGCGTGATGCAATCCCGAACTCGCGAGATCCTGCGCCCAGGAGTTGGAGATCACGATCCAGAGGTTCTTCTTCGCCCAAAGTCCTTCTTGACCGAGCTTCAGGATCTCGGCCTCTTCCCCACTCGCACCCTCCCCAATGGCGGATTCAACCTTCTGCCCAGCCGCTTCTGTACCGTCCAGCAACCATGCGGCCAGCGCTTCGTGGAGGTCCTGCCGTGTGTGTGGAGCCCTCAGCACCGTCTTAGCCAGCCCGATCAATCGATCCCGCGCTGCTCGAAGTGCAACTGCCTTCCCAAAAGCATAGAGCGGGGAAGTCGATTCGTTCGCGCTAAGCGAAGAAGGGTCGTTAAGTATCTCAAGTGGCGAAGGTGACGAAGAGAGGAGGGTAGTATAAGTCGACTCGGCAGTAGGGACCGTAATCGAATTACTGGGTATTCCCGGAGTGGACTCCGGCTCCCCAAGGCGCGTGATCGGGGCGGTGTCTTCCAGAGCCGCGGGAAATCCCGAGAGGTCGTCCGAAGCGACGAGGATTGACCGGATAGGGAAGTCCATCCCGTCTAGCACGTCCACGATGCTGGCCCATGCTTGTCCGAATCTGCTGGATCCGCCCTCGACCACAATCACCGTTTCGGCACCTTTGACGGCATGTCGGATCTTCTCCCGCGGCAACGGCGAGGCGAGCGAGATGTCCAGTACGTTGTCCACCTCCAGGGATCGTGGGAGGAAGTTGATGATCAGTCGGCTGGAGGATCCGGCGGAGTGGTGGATGAATGCTCGTTGAGCCCGTCGAGTTGACTTGAGGAGCGAGAGCGACGCCGTCTCATACGCGTGTACCGTCGTCGCCTCCAAGTCCACCTCCTCCTTTCTCTCATCCCCATCCACGTTCCAGCTCGCCAAACCATTCACACTCGCACTCCTCAACCAGCCCTCAACATCCGCCAATCGCTCGACCTCCCCATCCATCGCTCTCTCTCCCACGAAATGGTAAACGATCGTTCCCTCCTTACTCAATCGCAAGGCTAGGAGAGCATGGTCGTGACCGTCTTGCGCCGTCCGACTGATCAAGACCAAACTGTTCTTGACAGACGATCGTGTGATGGAAGTGGCATTGGCGTTGAGCACGTGGATGACCGATCCAGCACCCGGAGTAGGGAGGGAGGGCATGTAAGTCGGGTTGGTGAATAGCGTGGAGTGGGGTGGGAGAGGGAGGTAGGGGTTTAATCTCGATGAGATTGTGGAAGGGGTGGAGATCGGGTGGGTGTAGGAGGGAACTGGGAAGGAGGTGAGGGCGGCGAGGAGGGACATCTGCGGGGGGTCAGCTGGTGAAGCAATCGTGGGGTAAGGGGGTGGCTCACTTTATTGGATCGTGATGTGGCGGCAACGATGAGCGGAGTTGTGAGAGAAAGAGAGAGATGTCAGAGAAGAGGTAGAAGCGAGAGGTGGTGGTGATCGATCTGGACAGACTTTTCACCCGGTCAATTAAGAGATTGCGTGCTTCACTTTGGCGGTGGAGGTGCCACGTGGTGGGCAGTTCGTCATCGGAGGATCATCGGTTAAACGCCCGAGGAGATTTCAGTTTCCGGGCTGTTTTGGCTTATCCGTTGACTGTAACACCGGGCATCGCACTCTGTGTATGCAGCATAATCCTGACTCGTCATCATCCGGATCAGATCTTTTTGGCGCGACGATATGAATATCATCAATCTTGCTAGGCTCGGTCAACAGGCTAACCTTGACGATCAGATCCGTCTCTGTCTCCTCAGCGCACCGATGGAGGAGATCGACCAATCGTCCATCTCTCGCGGAGACGCGTGAGAGCACGCAAAGGTTGACCGTCCATAATCAATTATTCGCTCCGCGACATAGAGGAGCTTTACTATATGCATAGATTGTCGTAATCCCGCCCGGAACTCATGTCACAAGCTCCTACTGTCCACGTCCGTCTCCATCAAATCTCTCTCTCTATACTGCACTCAACATCCCGCCGCCGTCCTTGCAGCCCACATGATCCCCGCGAAACTCTGGGCTTCGGGACTACGCAGGTTCTCACCCAGATGCACGAGGTTATCGAACACGCCGACCCCGTTGACGACCTGGATATAACGTCAACATCTCCTTATAAATCTTGCAGACAAGACGGAATACTGTTGAAAGGGATTGGGAGTGAACCTACCTGCGTCATCCAGCCATCGGACCCGATCTTGGAGACCACCCCCTCGAACGCCCTTCCCGCGCTGGCAGTGAGGTTCGCACTCGTCTGCTCTGGGCAGAGTTTCAGGAAACGGTAGTAGGCCGACACGACGGCTGCGGTTCCCGAGCTGTCACCGATGTTTACGAGTCACTCAGCACGCAATTCCATTCAAAGATGTGGGAAAACTACGTACTCAAAGTGGCATTGGACTGGAGCATGTAATCGGGTAGAAGGTTATCGTCCTAGAAACCTTGATCAGCTCCGAGAACGGGAGAATGATGAGAGAGGGGGACCCACGTCGAGCTGCGCGAAGAGGGCTGTGAAGACGGATTCGAGCTGGGTCTTGACGGCGTCGACTGCGTAACTGTATTTCTTGGTTCGGCCGGCGGCGGAGATGCTTTCGAGCTGTCACGTCGTCAGCGCCACTCTCCCTCTCCAGCGCCCCAGCTCGAATCGACCCCTGCCGTAGCTCCTCCTTCCCCGCCCGCCCGCCCCTCGCACTCGCTAAAGCTGACGCTCGCGCTCGTGCTCGTAAGACTCACCATCCTCATAGCCCCCCACATCATCCACCCGTGCCCCGTCGCCCAGAACCTAGCGTCGAAATTGTTGATATGGGTATACAGGTTCACCGTCGGGTCCAAGAACGCAGAAGCCTCGAGCGTCCATTGAGTGATCGAGAAATTGAGTAGTGCAGATTTGTGCGTGGACAAGCCCAAGTCTAATCCAACTCGAATGTCAGCTTGGATCTAGAGTGTGGGGTTAGGTCAGGGTTACAAGGAGACCCACATGCTGGGAAAGGAGGGATCATCGCTCCCATATCGGACCAGAGCTCAAAGTACCCTTCGCGCTGCGAGATCGTCCCTGTTGCCCCAACGATGTCGTTAGCCATCGCTTCCGTTTCCGTCCACGGATGGGAACCGTTGGACGAGTCACGTGGTCGGACTCACCATTAGCACTGGTATTCCCCTGCCTGGTGTGCTCCAACTGATTCCCCACCGCCCAAGCGTAATCCGCACTCTCCCTCAACCCATACTGCTCCCTCACATCGTCCCTCTTGGCCAACTTCGCCAGCACCCAAACCGCCGTTCCCAGTGAATTCGGATCACCTAGCGCCAAGTCCTGCACAAACGCCTGTTGCCTGAGCGGGACCGGGGCTGTATCCGGGTTAAGGTATTCGGGGAGATGGCCCGAGCAGGTATTGGGTGCTCCCGTCCAATTGTAGTCCGCCAACGCAGCGAGCGTCACCTGTATCATGCGTCGGGTACGTCGGTGTTGAAACATGATGGATCCCACGCGAAGGGGGTGAGGGAGGGGTTGTATACTTCCAGGAGGGCCTCGGTGAGTGTGCCGAGTTCCCAGGAAACGTTGGAAATCGCTATGGCGTGTTGGAGGATCGTGGGGACCTTCTTAGTGAGGTCGAGGTAGGAGGAGGAGGTGATGCTTGGATTGGGAGTGACGGTGGGCAGCGAGACGGTGGGTGGGGTGTAGGTGGGTGTCGGGGTGGTGGAGGAAGAAGCGGACGTTGAGCTCATGGTAGACGAAGTGGAAGTGTTGGTGCTGTCGCCCTTGCTTTGAGGCGTGATGGTACTACTGGTGCTGCTACCTTTCGCCATCGAAGAAGTCGCCAGAGCCACCGAAGCGAGAATGAAGAAGATCGACCGCATGATGAAGTGTGTCAGGAAGAAGAACGCACGAAGAGAAAGTGAATGATTGAGGACGATGAGAAGAGCCTTTAAGTAGTCTTCCAAGGCGGTCATGAAACCCCACCCTCCTTTGAAAACGATGCCTGTCAGGGTTTTGGGTTTCGGTTTCGGTTTCGGTTTCGGTTTCGGACTGGAGCTAAGCTAATCCGATTCCCAATCACATCGTCCTGAAACAGTTAGTGTGTGGAGAGATGGTACATTGTCTTGGATTTTAGCCACCTCTGTGCAGGTGTTTTGAGTGTCGATGGATTGAACAAAAGACTTCGCGGAGATTAACTCTAGGAAATCCGGACGGTACTTGTAGCCGGAGTTCCGGCTTGGCACTCGAACCGCTGAAAGGTGTTTGACGGCAAGGACGCTGCTCTGTTTGCTCTATGCGTGGCCCAGCAACGGTGCAGATGTTTAAAATAAGCTGTTCCCTGAAGTTACTTAAGCATAACGATCGCAACATTCTTCCCTGAACCACCAACTTATGAGTGGCAAAGCCACATCATAATCAACAACCTGGTCTCTGCAGAAAGAAAGCCTTCACTGCAAGTAGTTTATCCCAGATGGGGTGTAGAGATGCATAGCATGAGATACCTTAGCGTACTGTAGTGTGTCTGTGACAACGGCGTGGCGGCACTTGCTCAAGCTTTCAGACGTATGAGACTACCCTTTCTGTGAGGACCGGACCGTCCCGTCGACTATGGGAATGGACGGTCCCCTACTAGACATTTCTCAAACATAATACACTGAGCACCAGAACCTCAAGAGTCTTTTGACTACGAGGTGACCTAAACTGCTCAGCACAGATGTTCAACAACTCGATCTCTTACCGACCGGAGTACTAGACTGGGGACCGATTTGTTGCAGCATCTCCCTAGGTATGTACATTCTCACCATTTCATACAATTCTGCACTCTCTGCTGGGTTTCACGAGTGGGAACCAATAGGAGCAGCAAAATGCATTCTCTCTGTCCTCCAAGCACAGTTACTCGCCCTATACTTGCGCAAGCATTCTCACTTCCCAACCACGCAGTCCACCTTCAGAACCACCCCCGAAGCATTTCCGACCTCCCCAACATACCTCTCCACCTCTTCCCCCGTGATACTGCCCACTCCCCAGAACCCTCACGCTTGTCCTCCCCTCCCACGTTCCCAATGATGAATCCCCAAGCCCAACCAGGGTACGGTCAACACATTGAGTGGGTCCAACGCTCTTCACGTAGTGCCCTTGTGGATGCATCGGACGCCCTGGGGAAGAGGGAGATTTGTATAGCAGAGGTGATGAAAGGATTGCCTTTGACCAAAGGATCCGCACCGTCCCTCTGAAAGAGAAGGGCATGATGGAGGTGAGCTTGTGTTCGTCTTTCATCTCTTGGTCCAATTTCTACACGTCCACCCAAGTCAATTTCTGGTACTCTGATCCATTCAGCACCTGGAAGTCCCAACATTGCCTCGGGCTTCCCAACCATTGTTGATCAGACTCTAATCCTCACATGACCCGTGATCTAAGGACAACAAACATGTCGTTTACAACTCTTCACGAACCATTGAGCCATCCAGATTCCCCATCTCCTGAGCTGAGCGATTTATCCACTTGTGCATCGGACATTCATAGCACGAAGAATTCGTCAAACCGGAATTACCCTCCTTTATATACCCTCAGCTGCTACCCTCCCCCTCCTTCCCGCAATTGACCACCCGAATGTCGGAGTATGTCGCCTTATCTCCCTCTTTTGTACTCGTTATCGCGTCGGTTGACGAATTTCCGGCATCTCTCAGTATCGCTCGTTTCATCTCGATAAGGGCGATGTGGATAAGCATAGATCGAGTCGTCTTCGTTCTTGGTTCTAGTTTTCGTCATCTTAGCATCCATCGTCTTTCAGGTGATCAGGCAGCCCTCGTTCGAGATTCAGTCCTTTCCGCCGATCAGCAGCTGGCGTCAATTATCGAGGTTCAAGTCTGGTATAATTCCGCTTTTTGCCCCTTTCGCCACCAAGGTCCCTTCGTCCTAAGAAACCAACACACCCGGGTCCACGTTTCCCGGTCCCTCAATCAATCTCCCAAAACTCCCGGATGCCAATCAATCCCGAGGCCTACATGTCCGGCGCCATCCCCACACTCTCGCGCGGCGGTTCGTGGCAGCCCGACGCCACTCCCGCCACCCTCGATAAATCTGATCCGACCTACGGCATGAGCAATGGTGGAGCCAATCCGAATCCGCGATACTTCCCCGGCTCGCAATTCGGGGTCCGCTCGGGACCGCATTTGGGTGGACCATTCGCACGAGCGCCGGTATCGCATGTAGGGTGGGCAAGTCAACCTGGAGGGATGATGCCAGGGAATCAAGTTGCGTTTGGTCCAGGAAACCCGGCGATACGGCGAGTTGGCAACTCGACAGGCCCGGTACCGAGTGTTGTAGCGACGGAGAACGCAAGGCAGTGGAATGTCCCGTTGATGGAAGGGGCGAATTGGGAAATGCAAGCTGGTGCACCGAAACCGATGACGCCGGAACTGAATTACGCTCGACACGTTGGGCCGATGTACGGCGGAGTTGAAGGTGAGAATGGTATGCTCGGTCCTGCGATAGGTGGAGGCGTACCTTCCATCGCGCTGAGGCCAGGCGGAGGATATGCTGCCTCTGCGGTTGGGCGAGGGCGACAGACGGTATATCGGGATCGCGCAGAAAGCCTGCCAGCGCCGCCACCGCCCTCCACGCTCGAGACAGAGTCGATAAAGCGGAAGAGTAGGCGAGCCCGGGCAAAGCGGGATTGCGCGGAATCCAAGACGCCATCCGGGTCAAGCTCTAGGCGCCCCCGTCAGCCATCGACCAAGTCTGTACAACATCATCATCTCGCCTCTGATGGAACGTCAGCCAACGCCCATTCGCTAGTTTCAACTCGACAGGAGTCGAAGAAAGTCTCAGAGCAAAAGCAATCCGCATCAGATCTCGGTAGAACGACTGCGATGACTCCCAGGAATCCCAAGAAACCAAAGCAAGCGAGTCCCGACCGAAGCACCCATACCAAATCCAGCTCCACCCGCTCCACGCCGTCGCCCCCAGACAAACACGGATCCACCCTCGACTTCACCGCCTTGCAAGGCTTTGACACGGATTCTCGAAAGAGCAGTACCTTCGACCTCTCCTCCCTCACTCCCAAACTCCCATCCGCGTCCGGACAGAATGGCCAATATCCATCCCGGCCAACCGGTCCAGGACTGATCCGCACCAAAATCGACGCTCCACCCGGGTATATCCCACCGATGGCTGACGAGGGGTACGATCGTTACCTCCCCCACCCAGCTGCACCAGTCCCAGATCGTGTGGACCGCCACCTCGCCTCGAACCTCAATGCCGCTCTGACCCTGACCGGTCGTGTGAACACTGGCGAGATGGTTGAGTACGGTAGCGCCATGACCCGAACCGTCCGGCAAGCAGACCCCAAGAGTTCTATCAATTACCGAAGCAGGACGTGCTCCAAGAAAGACCCTCTCGGCCCTCCCGCCGAATACACCCCCCCAGGTTTCCCACTACCCACCCGCCCATTTGGGGGGGACTACGTCACCCATAATCGCTCTGGGCCCGCGATGGCAAGACATGGGGTCGCGTGGGTACGGCAGAAGGATGTGGATGGAGTGGCGTTGCCGGACGCGCCGGAGGGTCCGAGGTGGGTCCAGGCTAGGCCACCCAGGGGGGAGGAGGTGAGGGGCGGGGGTGGTGGGAGAGTGGCGGGGAGGGGGGAATAGGTGGGGGCGGGCGGGGTTGATGGGGTGTGGGAGGATCAATGAGAGGACGCGCGCTGAGATTGGCAGGGTGGATCGAAAGACGAGAGGAAAGCAGTCGACCTGCGGAGACTGGCGGATCAGCAGGGAATGTCCGAGTCGTAGAGATGCGACAAGTTCCTGTTCTTGACATGTCAAACTCGACTTTCTCCTACTGGTATGGTTTGTTACGTCTCAGCTCGACGAGTCCAGTGAGTATTCTGACAGAACCCTGATGGCATCGTTGATGCACCCCAACATTGGGAATCGCGCACTCATCCGGCATCCTGTAATCAGATGGGCCAGTCCATCAGTCCTTTCGGTCGAAACAGCTCGCCTATAAGCACTTTTTGTCTAGGTCCCCAATTCAGTGACGTCGTTTCCGACGTCCAGCTGTGAGCACGTCTCTTTCTGTCAGTAGCCGGCATGGACGCGTGACATTCTCCTCCTCCGATAATTCCCCATATCCTCCCTTCATCTCCCTAACCTTGATTTCTTCGTCTTCGGCCGTGTCTCCTCAGGCTTACTTGAAAGGGAAACCACTCCCCTCTCCCAACAGACTAAAATCGTCCCAAAACCCCTCCAGCGTGAGATTGACTCCCCCCAAATCAAAGTCAAACAGCCCATCGACTTTCGTATCCGTCGCGTACGGATCGGGTGCGCCGTTCCCATTCCCGTTCCCGTAGCCATTTATGGGCATGGCGAAGTTTAGGTCTGGCAAGGGGTGGGGGTCGCTAGCTGTTTGCAGCTCGGGAGTGGGGAAACGGGATGGGACGGCCTGCCCGGACGTTAGCGAGGGCAGTCAGGAGATCGAAAGGAGACTGGAGATGGTAGAGCTCCACGTACACTAGCATCCGACAACTGCTCCAACTTCTTCGCCAACATCCTCAACATATTTCCGTACCTACTCGCGGGATGATCCCGATCTGGACAAGCGAGTACTAGTGCCGCACAAACATGGTCCACCGTCTCCCTCGTCCTGAGTCCCACCACGTCAGCTATGTCCCCGTGCATGTCACCTCCAGGCCGAACAGACCACTTACTTTAGCATATCGCGGCGACTGGTAGCGCCAGAATAAGCCGACTTGAGGAGGAAAACCCCCGCAAAGACAACGTTGATGAGATACCGACTTGGGAGGTAGCGGAGGACGCCCATCTGACCGAGTCGGAGACAGATGTGGAGGATTTCGTGGGCGGCGTCGATGGATTCGTAGATGTAGAGCGCGTCGGGGGAGGTCGCGGAGCCTACCGAGCGAGCGAGCGCAGCGAGGTCAGCGAGGCGAACGCAGATCGGACAAGCTAAGACCAGGAGGCGCTGATAAGGATCGGATCAAAGGTGAATCGAATAAAAGGGGAATCGAATAAAAGGGGAATCGAATAAAAGGGGAATCATGGGCGGCAGAGTGAGGAGGGAAGATGCGAGATCAAATACGTTTCTAGGCGAAGAATGGGAACGATCTCCCGGCGGCGGGGCTCTGAAAGGGAACAATGAGACTCGAAAAGGGAATACCAGGAAAAGCCTGGGTTCATCCCATTGGAGCAAGAAATACCAAAAGACTCCACCATGCGAAACCTGAGCGAAGTGGCCAATACCTGGCGTGAAAGAGAGAAGAAGCCCCACTCACCTCTGGGAAAAAGCTGCAACCCCGCAACCCCCTTCCACTCCCCATTCCCCGCCGTCCCTTCCGCGATCGCCCTCACCTGAGCCCGCTCGACGTGTGCTCCATACGCGAAGGAGGCGATGTAGAGCCGGACGAATTGGTAGGTGCATGTTGCGAGTTCTTTCAGAGACGGGTCTTGCCATCGCTTGGAGCGCCAGATCTGCGCGAGCTTCAGCGAGCTCGGGGCGGAGGGATATCGAGAAGGAGCCGGTCATCCGGAAAATAGCAGGGACGATGAAATTTGGTAATGATGCGTGATACAGCCAACCCAGGCTTAACAGGGAAGGGAGAGAAGTACTGACCTGATCGTACGACTCGAGACTCTTCCAGAAATGCGCGAGGTACTGTTTCCATTAGCTCGCGCCCCGCCATGCCTAGCCAGACCTCACCTTGAAGTACGTTCCTTGCCTAACTAGCGCCGAGGTCCTCCCCTGTTTATCCGTCAACCCGGCTCAAAACCCCAGACCTGCTCGACATACCTTGCTCGGGTACAGGATATCATGAGCGTTGGTCATGACTACACCATAATCATCAGTTCCTAGCCAAGCATGTGAAAGGATAACGCACTTTGAGTAAGCTCGATCAAAGCCTGCATCAAACTCGCCGAATCATCCCCTCCGTCACCAAGCATGAGCGGGAAATTTTCCCTCGCCGCCGCCTCGCCTGTCTGGGCGATGGACGAGTAGCCCGTGAAGCAGAGGGAGGGACCTCGGGACCAGAAGGCGAGACCGGTGCGGAGGCGTACGTGAGCGTCAGCGAGGGCCACCGAGCGAGGCAGGGGGTGGGAGGGGGGGGGGGGGGCGGCCGGGGCGGGGGACGGGGATGGGGTTTGACAGTGGGAAGAGGGGTGGGGAGGGAGGGAACGGGAGGGGTTTTAGGGCAGGATGAGGTGGCAGAGAAGCGAGCGGGGAAGCGTTTGGTGGACGAGAAGGGTATGACGACGATTGAAAGGAGAGGAGAAACCGGGTAGGAAGGAGAAGGGCTAAATCATGGAGATCACGGGGTGAGGGAAAGTCCCGCAAGAGATTGAGGAGTGAGGGGTCGAGGCATGGGGGAAAGGGAAGAGCTAGTACCCCTCGAATCGAGGTGAAAAGAAGCGAGAAGCGGACGTGGTGAAGGCGGGAAGGATAGGGAAGAGTCGACTCATCTATAGTCCGATCGTAGAGGTAACACCAAGTCCAAGCGCTTCTCGCCCTCTCCACCTCGGCGCTCCTCTCCCCGGGTTCCGTCTCCAGCGCGACCTGGTCAACTATCCACACCACCACATCAGCACACTTTCATCCCAAACATCTCTCCAATCCCGTATTCTACTCCAGGAGAACGAGCCGAGAACTCACGACCCAGTCCGTACGCCGCGCGGATCGCCAAACCTGTCATCGCCCAACTCCGTCTATTCTCAATCCCATGCAATCCCTCACCTCCAACCCCAATCCCACTGGTATTCCCAAGCAACTCCCCACCCCCCCTCCCGCCCTTGTCACGAGGCAAAAACTCCGCCAGCAAGAGCACACCTTCGACGAGTCCGACACTTGCACCGACGCCTGCAAATGAGTAATCTGCCAGGGCTTCTCGGAGGAGAGCATATGCTTTGTCGTGGATGAGACGGAGAGCGGGCGTGGGGTGATGTTGGGATGAGACGGTTATGAGGGTTGTTAGGAGGAAAGGGTCGGTTTGAGCGAGGTGGGAGAGGGCGAGGCGGGTGGTGGGGATGCGGGAGGATTGGAAGATTGGCTGAGCGAGCAGACGAGCGTTAGCGAGACTACGAGCCGCGAGCACGGCGAGGAGGGATCGAAGGCCGTGGTGGGGAGAAAGGGGACCGAAGGAGGAGGGGGACAAGAGGGGAGAAGAGATGAAGGCGAGACTACGAGCCGCGAGCAGGGCGAGGAGGGGATCAGAAAGCCTGCGAGACGGGCGGGGGAGGGTGGCAAAGGCGGAAGAGGAGGATGAGAGGAGAGAGGGGGTCTGCGAGTCGCGAGCACGGTGATGGGAGATCACGAGACTGCAACGAGCGACGAAGAGACGAGAACGCCAGGGAGCCTAGCAGTCCGAGAACGCAGGACGCAGGACGGGACGTGTGCCAGCCAATGATCCCCAAAATTTGGGAACCGTCAGGAGGCAAGGAGCGGTGAGTAGCCGGAGAAGCATCACGAGAAGGCTGCCCCTCCATGTCGCCCTCGCCCTACGTCAGACCACCCCTTACCCTCCTTCCCCCTCAACCTCCATCTTCGCCACTCCTTCGACCCTTCCCCTCCCTCCCCTCCCCATCCTCCACCACCCGCCCCCTGCCCCGGGCCGAGACATCAGCCAAGTGGGAACACTCACCAGCGCCGGATGATAATGCTGGAAATAAGCCCTAACCAGCAATTCCAACTCCACCTCCCTGACGATCCCCCTCTTAATCAACGCGAAATCCTCCAGCTCATCACCCACCCTCCCAACACTCTTCCTCGCCCCGTTCTCCTGCTCCGGGTCGTGCGCCTTCTCTTCATCGGTAGCTGCGTGGGCGAGGATGGAGAGGGCGTCGGACTCGTTATTGAAGGACGCTATTACAATCTGGCGGGCTGTTCGGCGGTTTGGGGAGAGGGGGTGGGAGGAGGAGGGCGTGGAGGAGAGGTGCGAGCCAGGGGTAACGGTCGGGTTCGGGCCGGGGCGATCGGAGGGGTGGGTGGGGTGAGAGGGGGGAGGGGCAGGGGGTACGTGGGAGAGGTGGGCAGGGGGAGGGGCAGGGTGGCCTAGGTGTGGATTCGTGGTGTGGGTGAGATGATTGGATTGGCTTGAAATGTTCTGGTGGGAAAGGTGTGGGGTTTGGTTGAGTAGAGCTCGGTTCTGGTGGACGAGATGAGGTGGGGCGGTATGGGATTGTGTCAGGTGAGGTGGGTGAGGATTGAGATGAGGTTGGGCTTGGTGGGCGATGAAAGAGTTCGAGTTGGAGTGCGTTTTGTGGTGTGGTGGGACCGGGTCGAACATCGAGTGCTGTGGATGAGTATTTGGACGGGGCAGTGAGCGCGGTTGGAGGAGCGGGAAGGGCTCGGTGAATGGGATCGGGTTGGCAGGGAAGGTTGGAACGGTCCAATCCTGCCCCCGGCGCCATTAGCGATCCGAACTGAAAAAGATAATCCAAGTGAGGGTTTGGTTTGAGAATGCGCCACTCACTTGGGGGAACGGAGCTTCGGTAGGATGCTTCCCTTCCTGCTGCTCGCTCCCCCGCCTCGAGTTCGACGGGTAGACTTCCGCGCCGGAGAGGTCCTCGCTGTCGAGCGTGTTCTTCCGTCGGCGCTTCTGAGACCTCTGTAAGCACCCAGAACTGGGTTGAAGATTCGGTACGAAAGTGGGATATCGAGGTAGGAAAATGGGGAGCTTGAGGTAGGAATGCGGGAGTGGAGGTGGAGGAGGAGTTTGGCTTGGAAGGAAGAGACACCCACCGATGGGAGGAAGACGCAACTCCGCTGTTCGCGTCGACATCGCGAGCATGGCGGTTCGCTAGGCGCGTTCACGTCGCCCAGGTCACATCTTGCTTTCCGGAGTCGGCAGTGGACCTGAAGCGGAGATCGTTACGGGGGAAGTGAATGGCGATGAAGTGTTGCAGGGCGACAGAGACCGAAAGGAACGTAGATTGCATCAGCGCCAGAGACGGCACACAGTTGGGAACCACCCACACAAGCCCGATAACCCCTCTTGGGCGCACTCTCCTCTCTCTCCTTACTCTCTCTCTCCTTACTCTCCCTCTCCCTCTTCCCGATCCCTCCACCCCCACTCCCACCTACACCACCATCATCAATCCCACTCGACCCAGGCCGAAGGAGATCCGGCATCCCTGACCCCATCCCCGGCGGCGGCGAAAGTCGACTCGGTGGATGGGCAAGGTCACGTCCATATGGGAAAGTCGAGGATATTTCCGAACTACTTTGCTGGTCAGGTAGCGTTGACGGTGTCGGTGATGTCGAAGCGATGGAATCGGTAACGTGTGTGTTAGAAGTGCCGCCACTACCGGTAACGCCGCCTGTAACGCCGGGACGTGCTGAGATACCCTCTCTCATATGCGCTGTTAGATAGACATACATTATACCCAGTATCAAGCTACCTCTATAACAACAGTGTGCCCTTGACCGCCAGATCCCATGTGGGGGTGTGGGCCCCGGGATTCCAGGAGCGGTAATTCAAGGCTTCTCCAGGTTGGTGGTGAGATTCGAGCACCCTTTAGTGAAGATGCAAGACGTTATACAAGATGTAAGAGGTAGGTATGAATGTCCCAGGTGATGGGGAAGCTGCCAACTAGGCCTGCTAGCTAGCTGGATAGGCGAGTAAGATTATACGCCTTCAACACTCCCCTTAAACTGCTCGCCGTCGAGCTAGATCTCTCCCCTGAACGCAGTGCCTGCGCCGCCGGGTCTGTGCTCAGCACCGCCGGGTCCGCGCACGATCTGCGTGATCGTTGCCTCGCCGACGCCGTCTTCCTCTCCGTCAACTCTCCCTTTCTCCTCGGTTCTGAGACTTGAAGTTGAAGGATAGGCCGATGGAGAGGTGGTGCGGATTTGGACATAGGGAAGGACGCCTTGATAAACGATGTCGAGCTTGATCCTGCCTGTCCGCATCGTGCGCTCTGGCAGGTTGATTGTCCATCCGCCTCTCTGCAGTCTGCCGGCCGATAGGGTGTTGGATTGTGCGGCGGTAATGTAATGGACATCCCTGAGGAGAACGGATTGGGCGGTAGCGAGGCCAACTTGGAGATCTCCCTTCTCGCTTGGCTGAACCTCTGCCTCGGTGTGCGGTAAGCTGAAGCGTAGCGGCGCATCCAGCTTGACTACGTCTTTCTCGAGGAGACTACGGTCTGAAGTGAGGTGATGGGTTGAGCAGGTGTCAATGATGAAGTCACCGGTCTTACTCTTGCTGGAGGGAATGTCGGCAGAGATGTGTCCAAGGAATGCTTGAGACGCCGAGACATAGCCATAGCCGTCAACGTTATCGATCGGGCGTCCTGAACGTTCAACCTCAGTACCCTCGAGCGTCGTGTGCGCGCCCTTCCTCAGTAGGTAGGAGGTGATCGCCCTTCTCCAGTTGGTGAAGGACTAGGTACCCTGTAAGGTAGGAACGGTCTTGGCGAGGGAAGAGAGGGAATCCGCTGATGAGATATGAAGGGTTTTGATCGAGGTTGGTTGAGGTGGAGCGACGTTGATGGGAACGTCTAGAGTGATGACGAGGGATTGTCGAGAGGAAGTAATGAACGCGGGGAGTAGGTGAGGTCTGTAGCCGTCACTCTACGGAGTCTTGCTGCGATCGGATGAGCGGATCTCGATGTGGATAGGTAGCAAGGTGGTCGCTACCAATCGAGTCATCTTTGCCGTCGAAGTGGAGACTCCGACTGTTGATCTGTTGAGGATCCGAGCACCCTTTAGTGAAGATGCAAGACGTTCATATACAAGTATGATGGATGAATGTAGAGCATGAATGTCCGAAGCTGCCAACTAGGCCCGCTAGCTAGCTGGATAGGCGAGTGAGGTGATACGCCTTCAACAGTTGGGGAACAGAGTGAGCTCCGCTCGGCCCGCGGTCACTAACTAGTACTTGACTAATCAATCCGCTCCCACTCTCCTACAAACCCACTCTCCTCACCCTGGCTAATCCGATGTCGAGATCAAGTGCATTAGATGTGGGCTCGACAGACCGAGTATGGCAGAACGGCCCCGCCGTCCCGCTCACCACCCCCTTTTTGGCCACCGAGGGGAATGCGGTCGACCATCCGAGCTTGGCGAAGCAGGTTGTCAGGTGCGCCAAGGCGGGTTTGGGGATCGTCTTGCTCGGGACGACGGGTGAAGGTGGGTCGACGTTCCTACAACCCTCATCTAAGCTTCTCTTGAAACCCTGTTTCTCCTTCTTCAGTCGAGGTTTAGAGCTGATTGATTGGGACAGCGAGCCATTTGAGCCCAAGCGAGAGGAAGGAATGTGTACGGACCGCTAGGAAGGCGCTCGACGAGAATGGTTTGGAGGAAGCGCCGTTGTGTGTCGGGACTGGCGGTGAGTGTGCGCCTTACCGTCAAAGAAAAGTATAAGGAAGGAGGCAGGCGGAAGGAGGATGAGGCAAGCGTATAACGAGAGAGGCAGGATCGAGAATGGGGAAGGGAAGAAGCATGGAGGGATCGAGAGGTTGAGAAGCAAGGCTGATTGGTGTTGTCCAGGTGGATCGATGATCACGACCATTGAGTTGACCCGCGAGGCCGCGGAGGCGGGGGCCAGTCATGCGATTGTGATCTGCCCCGGTAAGTAAACCTCTCATCCCTTCATGATCTAGTCTCGGCGGTGTCCCCAGCTCTTGAGAGTATTGCCTTTACACCTACACGGTCGGAGCATCGAGCGTCTCCGCCATGAGATTATGAGCTGCTGGATTCGCTTCGCGGTGCGGACCGGAGCTGACGATTCCACCAGGTTACTTCGCCTTTTCCATGAAGGATGATCGCGAGGCGATCCTCTCGTTCTTCAGAGGCGTCATGGACAGTTCACCGATTCCCGTCATGATTTACAACTTCCCGTGAGTCGACCGCTTCTCTTCGTCATACCTTCTTCACCTCTTCGCCTCTTCTCTCTGCTATTTTTGCTCCGATGCCCCGTCTACACTTAACACCCTTCTGTCGTCACCTTGATTCACTCATCTCTTCCTCCCAATCACCTCTCTACTCTGTCTCGTTGTCACTGCAATCGCTGACTTCCCCCAGCGGCGCCGCGTCAGGCATCGACCTCAACTCCGACGAGATATCCTCCCTCGCCGACCATCCCATGTGCTTCGGCGCGAAAGTCAGTCCCTTCTGCTGCTCCTCCCTCTTCCCGTCTTCCCGCCTTCGCCTCTAAAAGAACCTCTTCCCGCTCGATGTCGCCTTCCCGCTAAGATGTTGATCGGCGTCCAGTTGACATGCGCAATGGTGGGCAAAGGCCAGCGGATCGCCGCGTACACCCAATCAGAGGCGTACCTCGCAAAAAAGGGCGGCATGTTGAAGTCGGCCACGGCTACCGGGCAGTTCCAGGTGAGTGACCTTCTTCCTGGTTCGGGTTGCACCTCGGATCGGGCGATGGGTGGTCGGTGCCGGACTGATGAGTGCAGGTACTACCCGGGTTCTCGGAGAGCCTCTTGCCTGTTTTGGTGGCTAGGCATACCGGGTGAGTCTTTCCCGGGGAAGCTAGACCTGGCTGATATTACTTCCACCATCTCTCACGAATATCCCTTCCGTCCTCACCCTGTTACTGCACGCAATTTGCCTCCCTTCGATGATCTACGCTCGCTTCGCTTCCTAGATGTATCACCGGTACCGGCTGCCTCTTCCCCCTGACCATCCGACGTCTATACGACCTCTCCCTCGCCGGACTCAAGGGCGACGCCAGAGCCCTAGCAGAGGCAATGACGCTCCAAGACCGAGGTGGGTCTCCCTCCCCATCCACGTCATCCACACCTCCTCGTTCCACCTTCCACCCGTACGTCTTGGTTGTAGTTGACATCGGCCAGTCGCTCGATCGGACTTCATCGTCGTCAAAGCCTCCTTCGCAGGATCCGTACGTCCCCCCCCCCCCCCCTACTGCCCTTGATGACAGCTGAGCGGTGGGGTCCGCAGAAATACTTCCTCGATCAATACGTCGGGAAGGGACTCGGCGGGGTATGTAGGTACCCGCTCGGACCGGTCAGTCAGAAGATCAAGGATATGATGGATAAGGATCTGAAGGAGGATTGGGAGTTTGAGAAGTCGTTGCAGAAGGCCTAGTGTGACTGCAGGGGCTGCTGAGCGGAACATTAGTAATAGTGTAGTCGCGGGATGAGATGCGGGTCGGCATGACATGATAGTATGGGAGGGGATGCCAGCTGGTTGCGTCGGGATAACAGGGATGTAGCGTCCCCCTCGGTTTCTCATTGATTAGGGGTTGCCACTGACTATGACTGAAACACGGAATGTCTTGAACTTGTTAAAGGTATTGATGGCGGTGAACCTGTCGGAATACCAATACCATATCAAGATTAGACATGACGCAACACTTGATTGTCTCGTATTGGCTACGCTCGTCCCAAGACCGTGAATCGGAAAAGCAACGCAAATGCGCCCCTCTTTGCCCAAAGGTGATGCTTGCCAAATCATGCGCCAGGAGGCACCCGAACATCTGTGGGGGATACTCTACTATGTATGGTTTGATCAGGACTGGCATCGTTTACCAGACCCATTTTGTGTTGGGACAGGCTGCCTTGAGCTACCCGTACAAGGCTTGTTGAGTGAATGTAAGACTTCTTACAGCAACAGCTTGAATAGTGCAAGATTTTCTATTTGGGGGCTGAGTAGTCGGGGGATTGAAACTGTCATGAACCAACACGACATACCCAACATGTATTGTGGCACGCCCACATGCATGGTTTGCCTCTTGAGAAAGAAATCGGTCTCGTACCTTTGTTCCTGTGCACCCAACCTTCTTTCGTATAACTCTCCTTGAGGCCTTGATCCGATTGGGAAGTTCCTGTCGCTTATTCAGCACAGGAATTGAGGCGTTATTCTGATTGGTCAGAAAATCCCTCAACCTTTGCCACCCTATTTACGAACCGCTTGCAAGGTATATAAGTCCATACAAATGGAGACAGAGCCTTCAGCTCTGGATCATATGTCAACCGTGGCTCTTGATACCACACCTCTAGTCCTAGTCTAAAGTCCACCTCATTGGGTCACAGCCCCAGTACCTCCAGTGACAAGTCAGAGATCCATGTTCCAGTCTTAGTCTGTGGCACCCCCCCATCCGATCCGTCATCCGTGACAGGATCCGTGACAGACTGATATCCGCTAGAGATCTAGTATCGAGGTTCTTGTAGCTAGTTTATGGAACGTCTTGTAACTAGAGGACCTACCCTACCGACGAATAGCCTGGCTGTCCAAGTGTCCACCCTCAGGTTGAGCGATCTCTCGTGCTGTGCAAGACTAGACTGGTAAGTCTATGTCAGGGTTCTACGCCGACCAGTGATAAGGCCCGATGTCCAACTCCTACGACTGGCGATCGTGGCCGAAGGTGGCGATTGATAGGCAAAGAGGGTCCAGCGTCAAAGGTACTGTCGGGGACGTATGAGAACGTAGCCGAAGTAGGCACTGGTCGGGTAGCGCT
>JAABUP010002550.1_pt1 | contig 34871 bp, 46 predicted proteins | sample 5559201 | NCBI WGS metagenome assembly JAABUP01 (sample SAMN10711887, study PRJNA513373) | rock metagenome | isolation source: Antarctica rocks | place: Antarctica
TACACTTACAAATGTGGACTGATCGCCTCGTCATCTTGACAAGGCCGGTGTTTCACACAACATAGGTTCGTCTGGTATCTTTGTGGGCCTCGCAGCCTGCATAGAGTGGACATCTTCCCTGTAACCAAAAAAAAAAAAAAAAAGAGAAACAAGCAAGCAAAGCCGAACGCACTTCGTCGGGCACATCACTATGCCGAGCCCAACTCGACCTCCAAGAAGCAATCACCGAAGCATGCAACACACCACCGGGATCAGGATCAATGCGGGTCTGTCCCTACTGTCTCCTACGGTCTGTGTAGCTGGCACCCTTGGGGTTGGCAAGGCCCCCCAGCTACTGAGGGGGGTTTAACGGGTCCCCCTCGGTGAGTGCGTTCCACATGCTTCAGTATGAGACCTCCCAGCAGAAGAGCCAAAGCCAGACAACGGCTCAAAACCCCCTTTAACTAAATACTTGAAGCAAAGCAAGCTGCACCCATGAAAAGTCTCAATCCAACTTGGCAAGCCACCATACCCTATTCAACATGAAGAGGAGAAGCTGGACAATTCCCCTGTAACCCAAAAAAAAAAAAAAGAAAAAAAAAGGAGAAGCTGCCACAATTGAAACAAAAAACATTGCCCAAAACAAAGTTATGTACCAACTCATAATGGAAATTCGTGCGCAAAAGAGGCGAGTTCTGTGTCTTCTGGCTTGGTAGAGGCTCCATCTGCTGATGCTTTGGCCATGGTGCCTTTGACGCCTGGTGATGGTCAAGCACAAGGCTTGCGGCGCAGTTTGCGTGAGCACAAGAAGCCTAGGCCATACTACGCGGGAGCAGAGCCGCAGCCTCCTGACAAGCGGCCAGCTGGCAAGGGGCTCCAACGTGGCTTTTTTAACTAACTGGAAGGCACTTGTTACTTGGCTTTGTAGTGATGCTTCACTTGACTTTTTGGCATGCCAGTTTTTTGCACTTATGCTTCTTTTACTGATTGGCATGCTGGGCTTGAACGTTGCTCATTTTGAGAGGCAGTGTGGCATGCCTTGTGTGACTTTCTTGGTTGCTAAGCTTCGCCAATCGTTTCTTTGATCGTAGCAATGACATGTTTGAACAGCTCGTTCATATGGCATTTGGCTAGGATGTGCCTTGTGCAAGGTGGCATGCTTTTCTTTTCTTTTTTTTTGAGGCGGAAAAGATATTCATTACACAATTGTAACGACAGCAACCTCAAGAGCATATGATGTTCACCGTAAACCAAAAGGTTCAAGCTCACATCACAACCTGAATCGTCTTGGCGCCAGGACATTTTGCTTGCCCCTTGCGGGGATTGCTTGCCATGGACTAATCGCTTAGGGACACGTTTTCTAGGCCGTTGTTCGGGCTCAAACCAGGTTCGTTTGGTACCTTCATCAGCTGACGGAGGGTGGACAATTCCCCTGTAACCCAAAAAAAAAAAAAAAAAAAAAACTTGTCACAATGCCATTGCCTGCTGATTGGCTGACTACATGGGGCCTGGTCAACACCATATGCTACTTTTCAAGGGCTCGCAGGCGTGTCTGCGCAACTGTTTGTCTGTTTGTACATGGTGTCCATACAACCTGGTGCAGGCGTGCTTGAATGAACGGCCGAGTGAGGGCCTGGGGGAGGTTTTGGGGGGTCTGAGAGGTGTCATGGAAGCGGAAGCCCTGCAGCTGAATTCAGAAACCAAAGCTCTGCACGATCTCAAGGTGTGATTGGCACTTGCAGCAGCAGCAGCATTGAACTCTCGATATATCTTGACTGCTGTTTGTCACCACTAGTCTCAAATGTCTTGATCATGAGCATTATGCCATGTCTCTGTGCATGCCAAGACTGTGTGTTGTGTGGGCTTGAAGTGGACCTGCTGCAGTTACAACAAAAAACTGTGCTTTGGGTGAAGGCAGAGTGCTGGTTGACGTGCTTTGTGCTGAGATCATGTGCTTCAACTCTGTAAGTTAGTTGGTGTGTAACTGTGAGGCCATCTGCCCTTTGCTACATCTTGCCTCAGCTCCCACATGCAGCACTGCTTTGGTTTTCAGTCCAAGAATTTTGTTTCAGTTTAGGGTTGTGCACTCATCTACCAGGCATTAGCAATGAGTACAACGCTGGCAATGTGAACAGCAGCATGGGTTGTGATAAGCCTGCCTGTCTACAGGTGCATGTCAAAGCCATGGAGAAGGGGCATCCCGTAGCAGCCTCAAAGGCTGCGTGGAACAGCCCCAGCTCACCCTACACACCTGGGCCTACCTTCCAACCCCCATCCGCATCCCAGCAAGTGTATCCCATGATGCAATCTGGCATGCCTGGGATGCAAAATCTGGCCATGGGGATGCAAGCTGGAGCCCCAGGGATGGCTTGGGGTGGCTATGGTGGGTGCAGCAAAGGCTTACTCACCGAGGGGTTACAGCGGGTTAGATGGTGTTGGTCAAGCCCTCTCTGCTGCCCTACAGGTTAACCTGTTACCACTTGTATTGACCCCTTTGGGCCTTGACAGTCAAGCATCACATGGGAGAGAGTGACATGAATGTAACAAGCCACAGGATAAAGTCACCCTTACAAAACAGTATAGTTCCTGCTGCCACGTGTAACCTGTCAGCTGCTGACAGCTCATCTTCTCCTGCAATCCAGGCCTGTGAGAATAGGAGATATGGGACAGGGTTGCAGCCAGTAGCCCCTGCATGGGCCATCCCCAGCTACCACAGCACGCCCAGGGCAACGCACACTCCTGCTCACGTGACGACCAGCCCTAAGCATTTTCATGCAAGCCCACCAACAAGACCTGATAGCGCTCAGGTAAGCTAACATGTGCCGCGCTGCTGCCTGGCAACTGTATTGATGTCTGCTTCTAGCTTGTTCAAGCAGCCTGTGTTGCCTTGTTGCCTGCTTCTGTGCGTCTTGTTACTGACAAGTGATCGTCATCAACATTCAAACACAAACGTTCAACACTTACTTGCAACACCCATGAGTGTTTATTAGATGTACCATTTGGGCAAAAAACTTGATGATTTGATGGATATACCATTTGGAACAAGCCCTCTGAGCACAGAGCATATTGATTTTGATGTGTGATGTGACATGTTTGGACACAGCACATGTTGTAGTACAATGCACCAACCATGTCGAAGCATGCTGATTGGCACCTGATCCTTGCAGGAGGTAATCCAGAAGCACTCCAGGTGGCTTCGCACCTTCAACGCACAGATGTACACCTAGTTTGGCGGTAGTTGTTAATAGATCAAATGCACCATGTCTGTTGCTTTTGACTTCAAGCCGTCTGTCTGCCATATGTAAGAGTCCTGTCTTGCTGCTGTACCACAACAAGGACCCCCAGCACATGGAGGCAGGTGCTTGACAAGTCCTGACTCAGCAGTACTGCTCTAGAGAGTTGTGCCAACTGCGCGCAGTGATTGAATAAATCCACTGCAATTGCCTGTGTTGAGATGGTTGTTGCTGCAGTAAGTAGTCCTGTATGCAACAATGCTTGCCACCAAAGATCAGCAGGTGACTGGCAGATTGTAGACGCTACATATGGCACACTGCTGCTTACTCAAGTGCTCTACCTCCCTTAAAGATAGACCACGCCACTGCAGACGACACAGCTGTAAACTTGCAGTTTTGGCATTTTCACCTGCTGCAGCGACAGGCTATTCTGAGTATATCCTTGGTGCAGAACTTGCAGTACTATATATGGCAGCCTCAGCCCACTGTGACAAATGGCACATGCGTTGTAAGCCTAATGCTGCAATGTAACCAGCAGACTGGCCACACAAGCTGCGCTGAGCTGTAAAGATTCAGCACTGTTGTTCTGCCTGGAACAGTATAACAGTACAGTTGCATGATGTGCGCAGCCACGCAATCTTTTTGCTGCACAGCAGCAGAAGGGCATACCCAATCCAGGCATATCTCCTACTGTTGCATTACATTGTCTGTACTTTGTACTGGGACACCATAGCCCAAAAAGGACTGATTCACAGACACATGCTGTGGCCAGAGTTTAAACTGGACTGCAAATAGACATAAAAGAAAAGCATCTCAGTTGGGCAATTGCGACTTGCTCGCTTCAAACTAAAGGCACTATGTTGAACACAACAGCTTTATCTCCAAACAGTGATCATGGTTGCATTGTGCACAAGTACGACACTGCCACTATTTCTGACATTGTCAAATCTTCTCAAACCATCTGCAGTGCTTTCTGCCACACTACTATACTGCTCCCATCAACATCTTTACCCTTGCTGCTTGAGCATACTAACAGTATCCACAATACAGCGCTGGTGCAGCACTTCTGCATCTTGTGGAAACCAGGCGACCTCCCGACATCACTCAACTCAGCTGTATGTGTCTGCTGTAAAAACTGGGTGTCTTTGCCAGTCAGTGACGCAGTTATGCATCTCCATTCTTCAGCAAATTGACACCGGACACAGCTGAACCTGCACCCCACAGCCCCAGCAGGGCTGGTAGGAACGGCCCTCCACCCCCAGACAGCAGGATTGGGGTCAAAACTGCCAAGTGCCCTGCCCCAGCACCCAGGATTCCAATGTTGAGCGCCTTGTAGGGGGCCTCGCCAAGCTTGCCTAGCTGAGCTCCTTCCTGCCACATATCAGATGCAGCTCATGCACTGCTAAGAAAACAATCAAATTTGAATCAAACATATATACAAAGTAAACCCTGCCACCTGGTTGTAACCGAGTGGTATTCAAAATGACTTGACCCAGGGTGGTATCACAGCACTGCAATATGTGTCATGGGCAGGAGCCACTGTGATCTGTGGAGTAATGCACGCCCTGGCCTGACGCTGATTCACACACGTAATGAATTCTACGACACTGCAATAGTAAAATGGGGCTACATACAAAAGTTGCTGGATAGCCTGCAAAGAGGCCTGAGGGTGCTCACAATGCCAGGAAGTACAACAGCAGAGAGCATGACACGCTTGCTAAGATGTCATAGCTTGATGCTTACCCTGAGGGTGTAGGTCATGGCAGGAAGAAGAGTGACAAGGCCAGCACCAATTGCACGCCATGTGAAGATGCACTCCTGGCCCTTAGAGTTGTTGAAGAAGAGCTCCAGGGTCTCCTGCAAAACCCAGCCAACCAGCCAACATTGATCACAAGTCAAGTACATGATTGCAGACAGGCAGCTGTGACAATTTCATGCATTCCATGAACATGTCACATATGAACTAGGCATTTTCCACTATGGTCAGGTGCATACAGTCATTCTGTGACAAGCATTGCTTGAACATATAGCCCATCTTCAGATACTCTGCTTCCGCACTGTGCCTCGATGATTCAAACGTGACAAAAGACAGCAGGTATGTGATGCTCAAACAAGAATGCTGACGAGTCAGGCTGTTGGTTGGTTCAAAAAGTGGCTGAACAGCACAAACAGGCTGGAAGAGGTGTCTGCAACACCTGCGCTCCACCGCACCTTCAGGAAGCAACAGCTGCCAGACTTGAGCAGCAGAGATGTAACATACTGTACGGCCAACACGGAATGACTGGCCAAGACAGCATGAGACTGTGTACACTCAGCACAAAGCATTGAGTGAAGGCAGTGTACCTGAGGCTGCAGCAGGTATGCTGCTCCTGACGCGACCAAGGAAATGGTCAAGAGGCTGTACAGCGTGCTTTGCAAGCCTCCCTTGTTGTCTGGCAAGTCAGCCAGGTCGTCCTGATACTTCTGCAAGAATGCCACACACGAAGCAGAATCAGTTTGTATGAAGGCAAACTGGGATCAATGAGTATACAGCCAAAACGCAGTCAGTGTGTTTACAGCCAAACCTGGATCAGATGTACACATGCACACCTGGACACAATCCTGGGGTTAGTCACGGCGACTGATGTAGACAAACAATGCTTTCTGGCTAAATCCTGGAAGCTACAAGTGCTGGTTGCCTGTTCACGCCCCGAGTTTCAATGTTAACTTGCAAGTGACTCACCATTGAGAAAGTAAAGTTATACACTCAGTCTATATCTAAGTGTAGATTCAGTTGAGTTTGCTTTCCTGCAGCGAGTGGCCTACAGATGTGATCACAGGCTTGCAGACCAGGAGAAGCCCTTCCAAATAGCCAGCAAACAAAGCGTCCCAAGAAGCACATGCTGATGCAGGCCTTCCGCTGAATCACAGGTCACGGTAATGAGCAAGCTCATCTGTGCACTCTATGACAACTCTATAGCCTAATCAGATTCATAGCAGAAGAGGTATGCTACCTTGACAGCAGGCAGAGGTCCAACCCTCTTGAGGGAGAGACCAGTGTCTGAGTTCTTGCCGTAGCCACCCCAGGCTGCCAGCACTGTTGCCCCCAGGGCTGCCGCTGTCACCCAGAAGGCAGAGAAGGACACCACAGAGCTTTCTCCTACACCATTGAAAGGCAATATATCATTCATTGGCAAAGATGGTAACATTGATGGGGCAACAGCAGAGCACAACACCACAGACCTCTCTCCTAGTATGTGGAAGGGCAAAGTTGACCACATCTTATGATAGCATTAAAAAATAAGGTTGCTGATTTCCTGTGTACACACAACAAACCCTGATGGGGCAGATGCATACAAATTTTTTGTGGCCTAGAAGGCAGGTAAGAAAAGCACTCTGGGCATACAACATCACAAAACAGACATGTCTGTGCAATGTTTTGAACAGTGCCCAACACGGCAACATCAAGCCAGTGGTGAGAACATCAGGCAAGATACAGTAATGACACAGTACTGAACAAACCACACAAAAGATCACCTTGGGCGCCTGACACAAACGGTCTCAAAACGATAGGTCACCAGGCAAAGCAGGAACAGATGTGAAAAGGCACACGTGCTTAAGCTGTAGACATGGATAAATGCCTGTTTACAATAAAGTAGTACGATAAACTTGTTGTGACTTAAGCAAAGTAATCACCTGCAGTGGCAGAGTTGGATACAAAGAGGACTGTGTTGAGTGCTGAAGCAGCCAGGATGGCCAGGTTCAACCTCTGAAAGGAGCTCTCTCCAAGCAGTCCCTTCTTGGCTGCCAGCTGCAATTCAGCAAAGCCTGGGAGATCGCCTTTGAGCCATGAGCCAATTGCAGCAAACTCAAGTCACAACAAGAGACGTTCAGGCTTCAGAAGTGGCATGGCTTGAAAGCACAACCTCTGTACTGACAAACCCAAACATTAAACATCAAGCCAGAGAGTAAGTCCACAGAACAGGTCAGACAACAACAATAGCACAAATTGTATTCATGTCATGCCTAGAGACTCCTGACAAACAAGCTAACACTACAGCACCCATCAAGATCCCCAGTGCTTACATTCAAACTAGCAGCTGCTGTGCTGGCCCCAGCAAAGCCTGTGGCTAAGATACGCAATAGAGGCTCATGCAAAAAGTCATGAGGCAGAGCTGCAGCCCCAAACAAGAAATCTGCGACTGTGTGGGGGGCAACTGCAAGGGGCAGGGCAGCAGCTGCGTTCAGGGCAGCCAGGGCCAGGTAGCTGTTGGCGCTGCCTGCTGCCTCGTCAATAGGTCCGTTCCTGTCATTCTTAGGGTTTTCTGCAGAGCAATACAACCCTTGGAGGACAATGATGTGTTGCTAACAAAACAAAAAAGGGTTAGCATGGCCACAGAGATGCCAGGTATGTGATTGCACTGCATGGATCAGGTTGTAAGTATAGCAAGGGATAGTTATCAGCAGCTAGCTGACAAAGGGCTTTGTGTGACAGGCAACAGAGGCAATCATGTGCCTGACAGCTGCCGCGCATTGCACCATTGATGAACTGTGCGGACTTTAGGGTGCAAAGTCTGCAGCTGCAACATACCATGCATGCTGTTGAAATTTCAGGGCCATAATGCCATGTATGCTGCTTAAATTCGAAAGCCTTACTTGACTGCTTCTCTGACTTCAGTGATTGTTTGGTGCCTCTCTCCTGGTTAACATTCCGTGCATTTGTCACGACAAGCCTGGCGTCCTGCAAGTAGGGCAAGAGTGAAATTCTTGCGAAAAAGCAGCAGATGCAGCATACGTGGGGTGTAGACGGGCCCGGGCGTGAAGTCGACAAAAGCGCTTGCATCCCATACTTGCGCGTACCGCCTAACAAATGCTCGGGCGTACATGTGCTTTCCGGAGCTGACAGGGCTGGGTGTGAACAAGAACTTACCCTACGCGATTGAGACTTGGCATTGCCGCTAGACAGAGCGTGGGAGTGCCCAGCAGGCAGCCGCGACACCACAGGAGAAGGTCTGTTGACAAATGCTGTTGCGCCGGTACATCTCAACCCTGCAAGGGTGGAGTTCATCATAATGTTTGTGGAGCGTCGGCGTTCCACCAAACTGCGCTGCTATCTGCTGTCATTGCTGCAACTGTATGGTTGCATGACATGCGTTTTGCAGGCCTGCTACATATACGTCATGGCAAGGCCAACATTTGCGAAATACAGCTAAACAGAGGCAATCACTGGTTGTTGCAGATGCTCGTGGGACCATGTACAGCGCTCGCGCGTACTGTTTGGCGGTACCTTGAGCATTCATGCTTGTGAATCTGATTGTGATCGTCACTCGCCTCAGCAGCTTATTGGATCTGAAAGACTAGTAACCGTCAACAAAAAGGAGCAGCTACTTCTGACTTGCAAATGAATCGATCAATGCTGTCGCGATGGATAGATCGAAGCCTTTCGACATGTCCAGCCTCACGGCCTCATGTGTGCGAACTTTTGTTCGTGTTGCTGCGAAAGCAGAGCCTCACAAATAAGCCACGTGCTGACGAATTTGAGGCATACGCCTGCTCTGAATCAGCTAGCTTTCCCGCTCAGTGCTCGTGGCGCACTGCTGACAACAACTCTGCAATCAGGTCTTGTGAATATTGTATTGCTGGACGTTGATTGCTTCCTGATGCATGCCGGTGCAGCTCGATTACAGGCACTGCATGTGCTTGGCCTTTGTCATGAATGCCAGTCCTTGCGGTCAACGGTGTAATACACTTGACGTTAACATACACACAGACGCATAAGCATACAGCAGGAGCGACTAGCTGAATGGTATGGCCATTGAACAGGACGGTCTATGAGTTTATGACGCCTGCTGGCAATGTGCATGAGAGGAGTCAGCACGACAAGTGCTGAGCTCAGGATAACAGAATTCAAGCCTGATGCAGCATGCGCAAAAAAATCCATGCTCTTGAAGGCTCACTTGGGGCAAGAGTGTTGAAGATCACCAGTTGCAAATGCTCAAATAAATCAATAGGCTTTCTAACCACATGACAGGAGGAGGCTCTATTACAAGCACTGGAAAAAGGGTCAGTAGGATCAGTTCAGATCAAAAGCTAATTCATTTGGTCATGAGGTAGCACGAATTGAGTTTGTTTTGGAACTCCTTGCAGCATCTGCTGCCACGCTCAACCAACATTGAGCTGTGGTGTTCTCAACATGTATGCCAACTGATGTACACTCAAAACAACATCAAATCATACTATCAAACATCTGCATGCCAGCAAAAAGGCATTGCTGGCTCACCACCATGCCCGCATAAAGCAAGCAGTGCATAAACAACACAACACAACACAACACAACACAATACACAATCTCCTAAACATGTCAGAAACAGCCTGAAGCTGGGTCAGAACCAAGGGTGCCAAGTAGGGTCAGAACCAAGGGTGCCAAGTAGGATCCATTCTGCACAGGTTTCTAGGGTTCAAGGCTGCTTCTACAAGGCTGACAGCGCCTTTCTGAACCCCATCGCCTGCCAAACTGGGAGCTACCTGCAGTCAGAGCCGGTAATTTGTCATGTTGCGTTCTGTTATGTCAATGCATTAGACCATTACTACATGAGCAACTCAAGCATCAGCTTTTCCTGTCTGTCTCTCAGTGCAGTGAAAAGGCTGCCTGGACTATGCCTCATATCAAGCCTATGTTTGCCTTGAACAATGCAGTGCAGAGCAGCAAGTTACATGATGTATTGCTCAGCACTATGAACCAGGTCCTGCCTGCCCACCTTGAAGCACTGTGTGTCCGGGCTTGAAGGTGACTGCATACCTGGTTTCAAATGCTACCCACTGCAACTACAAAGCGCAAGTAAACTGCTCATGTGGAAGAAGCGTCACAGAGTGTGAGCTACTCACCAGCTGGAGGCGCTCTACACAGTCCTTGACATTCCTCTGGACCAGGGGCTTAAGCTGGGCGGGCTTGAGGGGGTGGGTGTTGGGGGCCTTGCCCTGCACCCTCTTGTTCCAGGCTATCACATCGTCCCGGAAGAACATGCTCAGTATGTGAGCAATGCCGCTGTGGTGCGCTATGCTTGCCTGTAGGAGAAACTTATAGAGTCAGCGCATGCACCAGGCATAGTGGGTCAGAGCTGCTTCAATGCACCATGATCTGATCATGGCTGTTTCTGGTATGGCACTAGGGCAGTGATCTCCTCCTGCCAGCAAGCAAGCAAGCAAGCAAGCCACACTAAAAGGACACGCTTCAGATGTTTGCTCTGATGTCGTGTGCTTGCTTGCTGACAGCCAAAAAGAGAGGTTACGATATCAGTAGTACTACTGTGTTTCATTTCCAACATGGTACAAGCAGTTGTTGTGTATCAGAGAAAAGCTGACCTGTGCAGCAACAGCCATGGCTGTGATGAACACTCCCTCCACACCAAAGGGCGTGAAGAAGGTTTGCAGGTTGCGAGTCAGCCTGAAAGGGACTGGCTCACTGCGCTCCAACACTCCCCTGCACCAACATAAAATTCTGATTCTCACCAGCTCGTACCAGAAGTGATGCAATGCAGCAGAGCACGTGCTAAGTGGCCCAGACCTTGTGCGCATGTCTGTGACGCAGCAAGACTGATACAGACAAGGTAACCATCATGCTTGCAAGGTGCTTGTTCATGGAGCGTTCAGGACTGTAGGTTAAAGAGTGAGTTGCTCAAAGTTGCATGCAGGCTCAACTTGTTGGTCAAAGGCGGGGTCAAGGGCCCAACACTGCTGCCGGCACATGGTGTGGTGACAGTGATGCATCAAGCAGGCGGTGGCTCACGCTTGGTCATAGGATGGGTAGAAATCGATCTGGAAGGTCTTGCCGCTGTTGCGTGCAAAGCAGATCTTGGCGGGAATCCTGCCGCCGATCAGCATGACATGGGACAGAAGGCCGCTGAGCGCCAACTGAGAGCAGAACTGCTTCTTGAAGTTCCAGAGGTGGCTGCAGGTGGGCAGCGTCTTGTACATGTACTGGCTGAAGACATTCTCTGTCACTATGCTGGTCTCAATGTCGCGGTAAGCCTGCAAAAGAGAAGGCCGCCCTGTCAGGAATTTGACTGTGTGCTGTGTATGTTGCCAAAGGTTCAGCTTGCCGGGCAATGCACTGTACAGTGTCTTTAGTACATGCCTCAAATAGCCTGTTGATGGTACAGTGACCACTTGCACAGGACACACATGCTTGTACATCCTCAAGGTTCAGCTTGCCGGGCAATGCACTGTACAGTGTCTTTAGTACATGCCTCAAATAGCCTGTTGATGGTACAGTGACCACTTGCACAGGACACACATGCTTGTACATCCTCAAAGATATGCAAGTTGCACCTGAAGCTCATCGTCGGCAGACATGCATTCTTGCTAGTCAACATGCTGTTCCAAACAACTCCAGGCAGAGTCCTAGACAGTACATGGTGCATTCACCCAGCACAAAAGCAGGGACAAGCTCACCTGCTGCCTGAGCTCGCCCTTGGGATCTATGATCAGCTGGCCTCGCTCATCACAGATGCGCTTCTTGAACTGCACTATGGGTTGGTCTGGCTGTCGCCCATACCTGGCACAATTCACCTCATAGGCCTCCCCATATGTGCAGTAGCTGGTGTCTTCCTCCACCAGACGTATCTGTAGTCACAAATAATGATGATGTCTAACACAGAACAGGGCAAGTTCTCGACCGCCTGCAATAGTTTACGCAAGGAAAGTCAAGCAACAGGCAACTGTCTGACGCAAAAGCTGAGATAACAGCAGGTGGAAAAGATCGAGTCTGACTTTTGTGGAGTGCTTGCAGCAGCAGTGACTGCAGCATCCCAGATGTTCAAGGTCGCAAGGCCATCACAGCAAGAACTATTCATTTGGGTCCTGCAAGTCTGAGACTGAACCCGCAAATGCTTTCAGGAAAAGCCTGCCACCTGAGAGACAAGACTTGTCCTGCACGTACCTAGCTCATCATGAGCTGGAAAGCATTTAATTCTGATTGATTATTACAGCCTGCCACCAGTACAGGTAGACAGCAGATGGTACCTGGGAGTAGACGGGGACAATGATGGGGGCATGGGCTGCAAGCTTGCGGCTGCGTGACTCTGGATGCTTCTCCAGCAGCCCATTGATGAGGCGCAGCAACTGCATCATGCGTTCCTCTGCACTGCCTGCATACCAGAACCTCACCATCAGTGTATGGCGACAGCAGAGTTTGCCTTGTTGCTCAACAGGTGTCTGTCCCAAGACTTGGCAGCACATACAGCTGTAAGTGGCCCTGTGGGTGAGCAAAGCCACTCACGCACAGCCAAGTGTGTTAAATGTTCAGATCTTCTGGCTGTTGTAGGCATGAGTCGACATGGAAGTGAATTCACCCTGCTGCGCAGTCTGCATCTGACCAGGCATGTCCAGGCAGCTGTCCCCAAGCAGATACGCTATGCAACGTATGCTGTGCAATGTATGCTGTGCAGCATACAGATGTGTGCCAAGTAACGAAGGGGTTACCTGTGGAGCCATGCCAATGTTGGCCGGTCTGCACAATGAAGTGGCGCGTCTGTCCATCTGTGCCTATGAAGCCCAGCCGCCGATAGCTACTGCAATGCCGCCGTACAACCTGTGACACCAGCTGATGTGAGAGGCAGCTATGCTACACATGTCAGTCAATACGCAGAAAGCTTGTGCATCATGCAAGCTGAACGCTGACACTTAGGGTTTAGCATTGACCATACTCTACAGCATAAGAGGAACAGCAGCTTGCAATGCAAGGACTGCCCCCAATACAGCTGATATGCCAATGTGGTCTTTGTCACCAGTTGCAAGAAGACTCTGGTCAGCGGGATGTCAATTTTAGAGGCTCTGCAAAAGAGCTTACGTGCACATTGGAGCTGATGCCTTCAAGGAACACAATGCCGTCTGGTGATGGCTCATCCCCATTCATGTACTGTCCCGGCATCTCGATGTCAACTAGACTCTGCTCCTGTGACACCACAGCCAGTATCTCAAAGCCAGCTTGTATACCAACTTCTTCCACTGCAGATAGTATTGCTGGCACACACATGCTGTGCATTGGGCAACTGATCCAGCTAGAAGGGCTGCATACGCAGGAGACCTGACCCTTTGCCAATCACATAGACAGCAGTAACAGCAGCAGACTGCTTATGCAGTAATAAGGGCTGTAAAGCTTTCTGTTCACAGGGTTGACACTGTCTGCTGCATATAGGCAAGACTTCAATGGCAGGACCAGCAGTGTCTGCTGCATGTCAGCAGAGAAGCAGTGAACGGACTGGCGGATGCTGGCAGAGAAGCGGTGAAGTGACTGGCAGTGGAATGAGCAGCTGCTTACATGCAGCACAGGGGATTCCTGCTCCAGTGAGAGGGCTGCAGGCATGCTGTCCTCCACTGTGTTCTGAAGCAAATCCTTCCAAGCCTGCAGCACCAGTCAAGACTCACGGCTGCAAGGAATGAAGCTGGTTGCGGTCACAAGCTACGCCTACTGGTAAGCGGTCTTCATGGCTACTAAAACAGCAAGAATCTCAATGGGTGTCCTTCACAAAGAGTAGTTCATCTCGAAAAGCCTTGTTTCAGTGATTTGTTTGGTCTTTTTGCTTTGGGAGGGACCAATAATTGCAGGAAGACAGCAAAACCTCGCTGCAGGTGGTTGGCAAATGCCCAGGCCTTGCACATGTCAAGTGAAGATGCTGTGTTCAGTCAGCAACACAGCAGTGGTATGCAGCAAATAACACTCAGCTGCTGAGCAGGATAGGCACAAGAACCTGGCAACAAATGGGCCAAGCTCACCTTCAATTTGGTAGCAAGGTCCCCTAGGGTTGAGGGGAAGCCTGGGGCCTCAGGGTTCAGATCATGAATGAACCGGTCCTTGTAGTCTGCAATGGTGGCCACCGCTGCTTTGCTGCTGCGGGTGTGGCGGTTGACAGTGTCGCTGGAGAAGCACGCCTTGCACACGCCGTGCAGCTCACGCTTGAGTGATGTGGGCACGTCTGCTGCATTGCTGAATGGCAGCTTGTAGCACCTGAGCAGCAGGGCATGCACCACGGCTAGCAGTCGTTCCTCAGGCTTCGGCACAAACCTGGACCCTGCAACGTCAGGACAGCAAGGATCGTCAGTAGGCATGCAGCAACATAACTTTTCATCTTGATCTCAAGCAAGCCCAAGTGGATGTGGCGCACTGGCGTTTGATGCAAATGGCTGCACATCAACAGACCGGTCTCCACATGCTGACAACACTGTAAGATCACTGTGTTCTGCAGTATCCAAGAGCCAGGCACAGGGAAAGCATTCTGAAAGTACCTGCAGCCTATGCAATACTGCACAGCACACACACACACACACACACCCACACAGCCTATTACTCAACAAGCACGTGTGTGCTGTGGTACCTATGTCCCCCAAGACCACTTCCAGCACTTGGGCCATGGTCGGGTGTTTGCTCCTCAGGAACTCCATCAACTGCACCAGCAGGAGACAAGGTTGGTCTACCGCCATATGCAATGGCATTGCACAATTTTTCGTGCCATGCAGTTGCCATCCCATCAGGCAAGCACAAAGCAAAAGAACAGGACCAAAAGGCAGAAGGACAGGACCAAAAGGCAGAGTGTGCCTACCTCTTTTGCAGCCTCAAAGGAGATGACCTCCTGGGGCTTCTCAATGCGCTGCTGTGTGGCACTGCTGCCGGTCACAGTCTCTGCTTTGTTTGCAGCAGGCTCGGCTCCCTTGCTGGTGCTTGGACCCAGGATGTTTTCTGTACCTGCTTCAGTGTAACATACAGCACAAATGACAACTCCATTTGATCAGACGTGGACACAGGAGCGAATGGCAGTGTGAGCGCCAGACGCCATGCAAGCACTACTCGCATACTGTTACATCGGCAATACCAGACTTGGTTTGGCAGTAAATGTCTATAGAACAGATACTCGGGCTGCTGCACACAGTTGCTGATCAGCTCATCATTCATGATGCTGAGGAAGCTGCCTTGCCTGATGAAGAGTTGCAGGCTACATCAGCTGCAACAGCAATGATGATTGCATCTGCCTTACCTTGTGATTTGGTGCGTGCCATAGCAGCTGCTGCCACTGCAACAGCATCACTGCTGGCTCTGTCCACCCCTCCAGAGGGGGTGGTCTCCATGGGGCTAGGGGAAGCGGCTCCTGAGGCAGGGGTAGACCCTGACCCACCCTGGGGCTGTTGCAGCTGCTGAGCTTTCGCCGCAGCTGCCCTCTTCTCCTGCACACACAGAATGGCATTGTATTGTGAGCATTTGACCCTGTGGGAAAGCACAACAGAGTGTTCAACAGACCCTGTCAGCAGAGGCTCAGCTTGCATTGTATCAGCAGGTGCTTTGCTATTTGTGTCCTGCCTAAGGTCCACATTCATTCAGATAGGAAACAGACAGAGGAGCAGTACATGAGCAGCGACACAGACTGCTACATGCAGCACGCAAAGCATGATGCTCTACCACACAACTTGCCGCATACAAGCTGCACAGGAACCAGCAGGCAGAACATGCGCAAACCAGTCTAGCTCATCATGATGCAGCATCTCAAGTCAGTTTTGATGAAGGCATCAGAGAGGGGTATTGAGTGGTGCTAATACCTGAACCACTTTGAAGGCGAACTCTCTAAGGCACAGCACCATGGTGCGTAAGGAGTAGTAGATGGCCTGGGGGAAGGCTTGGGCTATCTGGGTCAGCAGGGCCCGTGCGTGTGGGCCCTCGCCCCTCTGAAGGCTCATCAGCAGCTGTGGGCTCCAGACCAACCAAACCCACAGGGGCACCTGCAATGTGCATGATCATCCATACAGTTGGAACGCATCTTACCAGGGCAGCATGCATGAGGTTATTGATTACGAGTGCTTAGTAACTATTGAGTGGAGTTGACTGAGTGGATGGCCCCTTGAGACACCTATGAGGTGTTTGAACCTCAGCTTTGCATCGATGCAACTCAGCCAACATCATGTCAATACAAAGTCAACTTTGCTCTATCAGGCAGGGACTTGAAGTGGGGCTAGGCAACACAACACAGCTGCACAGAAAACAGCAGCGACTGCAGTGCATCTCTCCACCATGTTGCAAAGTCAACCCCAAAGCCCTGACCCTAACCCATACCTCGTTCAGCTTGCGGTCCAATGCCCTGCCAACAGCGCCGGTGTCGTTCTCAAAGCTCAGCAAGTGCAGCACCCTAGGCAGCATTGTGCGCCCAGCACAGCTGCCATGCTTCACAGCTTGCAGGTAGCATGACACAGCATACTCCAGCCAGGCATGGTTGCCACTGCTCTCGTACATCTCATCACAATGGGATCCCCAGGACAGCCATCCATCAGGCAGCTGGTCCCAGATTGTGAGGGCCGTGCTGTAGTTGCTGTTGGCCTGGTCCCGCTCCCCTAGGGCTTGCATGAACTGGCCCTTCAGGCGGAAGAGCTCTGCCTGGTGCTGAGGCTGGAAGTAGTCTAGGTTTGTCGAGTTGACCAAATGCAGCCCTAGGGTCAGCTCTCCAGGAGCGTGCAAGTGTGCTCGTGCCTACAATGCAATACACGATAAGACTAAGCACAGCGCGCCTCACACAGTTGCAGGGTTTGGCTTATGTTGTCTATCAAGAGTTGTAGGCTATAGCCCTAAATGTGATGGTGCACGAGCATGGGTAATGAACACCGCATGCTAAGCAATGCAGTAGGGATATGATGAGCGCAGCTGTCAGGTGTTGCTTCCTGCCAGGCACCCCCAGAAAGGCTCAAAAACTCATGACAGCCCACTGGGATGAGCGACTCACCTGCTCCCTGATTTTGACAAAGGCTTCCTGCACCTCCATGGCATTGAAGCCATACAAGGTGTTGGTCATCCTCACACAGCTGGCGTAACTGCCATGCTTCCTAGCAATTGCTCCCAGCCTGCAAAAGAGTGTAACACAGAATGACTGCAGCCATAAGGGCTAGGCCTTACTAATCCACTTGGCTTGTGCCTCATGGGTCAAAAGCCAGAGCAGGCTGCCTTGTCATGCTGCTTCAACACTGTGCATGGAGCAGCTTGCCTCAATGCAAATCAGGGCTGTCCGTATGTGCAAACGTTGGTGGCTTGCCTGTTCACACTCCAAGCCCTGTCCCTGTAGCCCAGCTGATGCAGATGCGGCGCCACATCCTTCACACTCTGGAAAGCATTGATCACAATGTTGTAGATCACGTTGCGCCACAGCATGATGTCGCTCCAGGTGGAGACCCTCTCCCACTCGTTGGGTGTGCGAAGCCTCCAGGTCTCCAGAATGTCCTTCAGGTGGCTGTACTGGTTCTCAATGGGTCCCCTGTTCTGCTGCCTGGAGAGGTCTTGGAGGATGTGGGAGCTCTCGCTGAGCTCTGTCAGCTGCTGGAAGCTGGCAAGAAGAGGAATGGAGGGCATTATGCAGATCTCTGGCATCTGCCACCACCTGTAGGAGAAGACGAAGAAGAAGATGAAGAAAACGCTGTCAGGTATTATCTCACGTGTTGCTAGCAGCTTTGCAGTGCTTTGTCGCATTTGGCTGTGCATACTGCTAGCTGACCTAAGCGTCGAATGCATAAACAACAAAACCTGGTTCAAATCTGCAGACATGCATACGCTTTATACGCTGGTGTTGTATGCTGTTGCATTGCAATGTATCAATGTCAGTGCTGACAAGGCCAAAGTGCAGCATGCCTACCTATGCAGCGTCTGTGTGATTGCATTCTCAGTGTGCAGATTGGCTGAAGTCACATCTCCATCTTGCAGCAGCACAAAGGCCTTGACCATGGAAACCCTAGGGGTGTCCTCAACAGCGCCCTTTGGCAGAACCCACTCCTTGAGGCCCTGCCAGTCACTGCACTTCCAGGCCACGTCCATGAAGGCAGCGTAGTTCTCTGTGCCTCGCGCGTACTCATGGACAACATCCCATTGGCCTAGCTCACTGCAGCAGTTGAGGTATTGCTGCTGCCACAGCACCTGCTCCCCTCGAGTAGTCATCTTGCCTGCATATCACACCACACACAACTTCACATGTCTGCTGGGGTGTACACACTGAACACATGAAAACATAGACTATGTCATTGCTGTGTTGATCCTGTTCACTCAGCAGTTGACAGTGGTATTGCTGCTACCAGAGTCCCTGCTGCCCTCATGCCATGCTCTAAGGGGATAGCTTCAAAGCCATACGAGTGAGGCGCTATGAGACGCATGCTCAACTGCCAAAACATGATGCACAGCCAGTACAGCATTTGTGCACAAATGTATGCAGAGCCAATTTCATCTGCTATACTGTTTGAGAAGCCCTTCTTTGAAGCATCTGCTCACAGCAAGAACCCACAGACAAGCAAAGGACAAAAACCCAAGGGACAAAGGGACAAAGGGACAAACGTCCAAAGGACAAAGGCCCAAAGGACAAAAGCCCAAAGGTACCCACTGGGTCTGTCCGTACCGTTGGGTGCAGGGGCCTTAGTGTCAATCTTCATGCTATCCAGGAAGACATCTTGAGCCTGCTCCAGATAGCCATGCTGGACCAGGGACAGGCCAGCCCGGGTGGCCTCATGTATACACCGCCTCTTCCACAGGCCGTACAGAATGTCATCCTCTGACAAGTCGCTGTACAGCTCTGCCAGTGCGTCAAAGCAGCGTGTCTCCTGCAGAGAGCAGCATGCATGTTTTGCTTGCAGCCTCAGCGAACCAGTCTTGAAAGAGGGTAATTGCGCATTGGCACAGCCCCAGGGCACTTGGCAAAAGCCGTGAAGTTGCCCTGCATCAGGTACATTTGCCTTGCCTGAGCTGAGAAGGCAGGGCAGGTTAGTGAGCACAATCGACCAGGAGGAAAAGGTCAAAGCTGCTGCAGACAGAGGACATTCTGGCAGGATACCATGCAGAGCTTATGTCATAGCGTCAGACATGGCACTCTGATTGCAATGCTGAGGTGGCAGCTCACGTGTGGGAACAGCACGACATGGGATTCCAACAGAGGAATGGCAATGTGCCAAGCATTGTACGTCTTGCCCAGGAACTTGATGAGCTCTGACGGCAACTTGGGCTGCGGCTGGCTCAAACTGATGCCCTCCAGCAAAGCCTACAGACATACGCATGCTCAATCACACAGAACCAGCAAAGACTGATGCATACGCACAAATGTCGCATTGCTGCGCCCATAGCAGGGTAAGGAAAAACCAACACGGTGATGCACAGCAATTGACAAAGTTTGGGTAGGGGTAGAAACCAAGTTTGGTCAGTGCTGTCAGCACAAAGGGGTTCACATCAAGGGCGTGGGGCCAGACCCCATTCACACCTATGTAACTGTGAAACCTGTGGGCCCTCAGGCTTTTGCTTCTAGTGTCCGATCTTTCTGTAGTGACTTTGACTACACTATCATGGCACTCATGTTCATGAGAATGCGGCACAGGGAGCGAAAAAAGGAAAGATACATCAGTCTGACAGCAAATGTATTGAGGCAGAGCAGGAACCGAGAGCAGCAACTATACAACAGCCAGGCAACAGATTTGGCGAGTTTTATGGTCACAATCCTCACTTTCTGCAAGATATACGGCAAAGGCAAGAGCAACAACCTGTACAACGTTGGGTCTGTGGTGCGTCTGCTTGCCATGATGCTCCTTGGACAGCAGCTGAATGATGGGCTTGGCCAGCTGCACTTGCTGGTCCTTCTTCTCAGCCAGAGTTGCCCATACAATGGGGAAGACCAGCACCCATAGGTGATAGGCCATCTGGGAATCCGCATGGGCAATCTCCCTTAGGGAAGTCACCAGATTGCTGACCTTCAATTGCCCTGTGCAGCAGGCAGCAAACAGGTCAGAAGACAATTTGCAAGGGTTCAGTAGCTCTACTCAACCCCGAAACGTCTATATCTTTACAGAAACGTCCATCCTGCATTGAAATTTGAACTCAAAAACGCCTGGGGACAGTGAAATGCGTTCCTACATTGGAGTTTGGCATGTTTTAGCAATCAAAGGTGACAGGCCGTGTGTAACCTGCACGGGGCATCTCACCTGACCGCCCTAACTGCCTTTTACAGAGTAGAGCAATCGTTGGCGAGGCAGATGTTTCACATGCCAAGCAGTGGACAAAAATATCGCCCACAGGCAACAAATCTTCTGGAATCAGCATGGCCCATTGACCTCAGGATAGGCACCTAGCCATTGAAGTCAATGACTGAGCACTTAGAGGCACTCACAGCAAGTGGGCGACGCATGACCCTCACAGCCGGACGTTGACTGACGCTGTGACAGACAAATGTGAGATAGACTACATTCAGGACGAGTGCACTTGCAGCTGCAGCAGTACCTTTGTTGTGCCAGCATAATTATCAGACTGGGTCTGTGGCAGGGAGGCTTACCTTGCTGATGGAGGAAAGCAGTGTGCTCCTGCAGCATCTGCAGCACATTTGGGGGCAGAACCACATGCTGCGTCATCACTTGCTCCCCTGGGGGCAGTTGTACCAGCCCTGCGTCACCTGGCCCCGTGTCCATGTCCTGAACAGGCAACATGCGCTGTTCAGCACTGTTGAATGTCAGGGGTGGCTGTGGTGTGCAGGCAAATCTTTCATGCAGACACATCTGGAGCAACTGCAAAATGGGCAAAAGAGGGTATAGATTCTGTTTACTAGTCTTGCCTTTTGGGAAATGCAGGGTCAGATGCCAAGTGCTCACATGGAAAATCGTCATCGATGGCGTTCATCAAATGCCTTGTTCATGTTTGTGGTATGATACATTCTGGCTCAACACGTCACAACCGGTTGTTAGAACAGCAAAATGCATGTGCAGAGCATGTTGTGCAGTGACGAACCTGAAGAGACGCCTCCTGCATAAGGCTATCCTGACTAGGCTCTGCTTTCACCCCCACAACTGCAGCCCCCGCGCCCTCAGCACCCCCCTCCCTCCCAGCAACCTCCATCTGCTGAGCCCCTGGTGGTGGGGTCAGATTAGCTGGGTCTGTAGATGGGTCCCCACTAGCAATGATTGGAGGCTCTGCTTTGACCCCAGAAGCTTCCTGGGGGCTTGGGGGGTAGGGGGCAGTGTCCATGGGTGCAGTTGGGTTCTGGGGTTCAGGCTTGACCTGTGCAGCAATGTATTGTTGTCTGTGCTGCACTATATGATTGTAGATTGCAGGTACTGCATTCTGCAAAGTGATTGTATGAGATATTGGTGTTTTGTGTTCATCAGAAGACGGGCTGACTCAACAGGGGAGGCACACACACAGAAAGTTGGAATTGTGACACAGCATGCTGATTGAAAGCCTGAGGAAAAACATTGTGTTCTTGCTGATGCAGATAGAAGCTGGCAAACAAGATGGATACAGTCTGACAGTGACTCACAGGTGAGATGCCAAGGCGCCCTGGCAAGCTTTGCGTAATCTTCTGCTGCTTTTATGGAGTGGTTTCTTTTTATTTGCAGCAGATTTACCAAATTCATGACCTACCTGATTTTGGACAACCTACACCTTTATATCTGCACTTTGCAGATGGAGTCAATTGGTTCGTGTGGTAGCTATGCGCTCAGTCTTTCGGCGTGCACATGCCTTTTGGTATGATGACAAGCAAGCACAGCGCGTAACATGAAACTGCAAGACTTGCCTTGATGTCCTCCTGACTGGGAGCCGGCAACACAGCAGGAGAACCAGCAGTGGGGGCTGCTGCTGGCAACTGATTGATCAGAGCTCCTGCCCCAACTGAGTTTTGGGGCTCTGTCAGACCCTCCCCTTGAAAGGCAGCTGACTCTGCTGGCTCCCCCAGCTGGCCTCCCTGAAGGGAGCTGGATGGGTCTCTGGGGAACTGGGAGCCTACTGTCTGCCCTTCAGCACCACCTGCAAAGGGAAACAGGCTGATGTCAGAAGCTTGTGTACACATTGACATGGCCGTGTCAGGGCTGCCCAAAGGGCTCAGGATTGGAGAAAATTAGGGTTTAGGGGGCCTGCATTGTCAATCTGGCGCAGCAGTTTTGTGGCAGAGCTGCACAGGAATCACTTCTTGCATTACACACTGACATATTAAATGAAGACGAAGATTATTGCAGGTGTGGAGGCCTCTTGGCGTCCAACCATAAATGCAGTCAGTCGCAGAGTGCGCATGTACATCCATGCCCTTTCTTCAGGTATTTCACAACAGTCACACTGAATGCATCATCAGCCCGTGGTATATGAGCACCACCTTGGTCATGTTGACACGCGCTGAGCAACAGCAGAGAACAACAGTGCGCACATCCCAAAGGCAGGTTCTCAGACAGACCTAGAGTGTGTATGCGCAATAGAGCAAACATTACCTGGAGCAGTATCACCGTTGACTTGATCCACTTCAGCTGCAAGGTTGATCCCACTAGCAGTGGGCAGCAGTGCTGGCGGTCCGGGCACAGACACCTGACTGTCACGCCGTGATGCCTCCCCCATCACTACATCTCGGGGTGTGTTCCCTGCCGAGCTGGGGCGAGGCTGGAATCGCTGCTGGTAGCGCTGGGCCGCCTGCTGCTGTGCACGCACGTCGAAGATGTTCTGCTTGGTTTTGGCGAGCAGGGCAGGGATCTGTGAGGAGCTGGGGGCTAGCTTGATGGGCTCCTTGTCAACCAGGATGGCCAACAGAAGATCCTGCAGAAGAGGAATTTCAATGTGCGATACGTACTTTGTATGCCAATTTATTATGTCCTCAATTCAACTAGTGATTTTTAGGTCATTGGCTGTTGTTGCAGCTTATAATGTGCTGCTAATCATAATTTCAAGGAAAGGATGCAGGTACGAATGCTTGCAGTAGCAGGGATTGTGAATACAAAAGCAACAGTGGCAGAAGTATGCATCGCTGCAATATTACTGACTCGACCAGAAAGAAGTTGAACCAAGCTTGTCAAGCAAGCGCACATTCACCATGGGCCTCTCCCAATTATTGCGCATGGCATTGTTTGCAGAGCACCACCAATACCATCGAGTACACCCTGCTTGAAGTATGTAAAATGAGTAAAAGACAAGTATGCATCGCGTCTCAGCTCAGAGTTGCTTCTTCAGGAGGTGACAAAACTTGACTGCTGAAGGTCAGCCACAGACAGAAGAGCAGTGAGGCAGACCGGGGGCAGGACTGCTAGGACTGTCATGAGCATGATCAAGTCCTAATAGCAGTAGATGAGAATGTTAAGTACGGCTTGCCAGACACTGCGAAAGGACATGACAGCAAAAACAGCTGTTGGGAAAGGCAACAACGGCACTTGCCAATGCTTGCTTTATACATGCAGGCAAAAACTGCAGTTGGAAAAGGCAGCAACAGCACTCACCACTGCCTGCTTCAGCCAGAAGTTGTTCCCCATCTCCTCCCAGTTTTGGACCAGAATGACGTGCTTCAAGCGCTCAAACAGGGACGGCGGAATGGCCTTGTTCCACAGCTTGTAGAACTTGTCCCTGGTGACCGGGTCTGACGCCCTCAGGCCCAAGCCGTAGGTCATCTCTACCTTGTCGAACGCGTCTGTCTGAAGCTGTTCACCCTGCATGAAATGCACCGGCCGAGTTCAGTCAAAGCAAAGACATGGCAGCAAAAATGTGAAGCTTGTTGAAGTTGGCTCTCTGACAAGGTCTGACACCCATGGGCCAAGGTTAGTCGAACTGAATAAGATGGCAGCCAGAACGTAACGCTTGATTAGGGTGTTTACTGATGCAATTTGATGCCCAAAGGCTGAGTCCATAGGTCAGCTCCACCTAGTCTGTCTGCAGCTGTTCTTGTTTGGTGCAGAAACATTGACTGATGGCAGGAATACCGGCTGTCTGGTTGCAAGACACAAGGAACTGGACATGCAAGCTGCTCATGCAGGAGCTTTGTCTCGATTACCTTGGGACTGGTTCAAAGATGCAGCCCTCAAGTACATGTGTCAACCACCATTGGTCCACTGACAAGGAAAAGCTGATGACTTGACAGATAGTCATAGCATGCACAGCAGCCCATGCAGTTCAGCCACAGCAGAGGTGTAATGATTGTGATCAACAATATGCATCCTGATGGCCTGGCATGGTCTACTGTCAAACAGACCGCTAACTGATGGGGCATTTTAGTAATTATAATGCGCAAACAGGATGCTGAACAAATCAAACTGGTGAAAGATACAGATCTGAGACGTGTCCCCACAGAGCAGAACATACGTGTGGGGGGACGACTCTGGTGCACATGGTGTACAGCAGGTCCAGGAATGTGGTCTGCCACTGCTCCCGGGCAGATCCCACAGCTGCCATGGCATTGTCCAAGGCTGCTAGCCTAGTCAAGAAGAGCACTGCCTCCTTGTCTGTCAGTGCCACTGCACATAGCACACAACACTCAACACCACACAACAACTGCCAAAATGCCAGTGATGTCAAAGAGCTGATGCTCTGACGTCATGCCCACGTGTGAAGCAAATTCACATGCTAGGAGTCGCGTGTATTTCCAGCTGGTGTTCCGTTTTTTGGCTCAAAATGACACAGGCATTCCCTGTCTTGGCAATGGACAACCATGGGCTGACATGATATGAACCAAAACCACATGCTGAGATTATATGCTTGAGTCACATGTAGTCCCAAATGGCATGCAGGTTTTGGCTCAAAACGACTGGATGAGCATGGCTGATGTGATCTGGTTAGCATGACACCAGCAGTGTGCACCAACCATGAGCCAGCAGCATGACCCACCTCCGTTTTCCGGTTCCAACAGCCACAAGCGCACAATGCTGAGGCACTCTCGCAGCAGTGCTGGGTCAGTCTGCCTGGCTGTGGCAGTGGTGATCAGCTGCACCATGGTCTGCAGGAACAGCTTCTTGTTCTCTGCGCTGGTGAGAACCTTCCGGAAGGTGAGCCTCAGAGAGCGCCACATGGCCCAGACCAGGGTGCCGAAGAGAGGCTCAACAGGCTCAGCCCTGCATCCCAGGGATGTTGCTTTCAGGCAAACAAGCAGCTTTCCCACCAGAGGGTCAGAGGCAAGTGTTCCCCACTGCACAGCGGTTTTCTGCATCTGCCCAGATGCTGGCCTGCTTGAGTATATATGCCACCACAGAGTTGCTTATGTTGAATGAACCAGTAAGATTTCACCGTTGCAGTAAATCAGAGCCTTCATCTCTGCAGAGCAATCTAATGGGTGGCAGGTTTGTAACACAACAGAGGATGATGCCTGGCTTGTACATGGGTAGCGTGTCATTTGCATGAGGGCTCACTTGGGGTTGCGCCCCACAGGGCGTATAGGCGCCAACAACAAGCCCTTCTGAGTGCTGTGATCCTCTGAGATGCGTCTCATCACCTTCACCAGCTCTGTGGTGAACCTGTGTGCATACGCTGGTACTGCCGTCGCTAGTTCCTACAAGGCAGCAACCAGTACCACATCAACTCTGATACCAGATGTGTCCAACCTCAGGCTGCTTTGTTAGTGCTTTCACTAAGGCAGAAGGCAACCTTCAGGAGATGATGAAGGGTAATGGGTTGAGGGAATGCTGCATTGACCAAGGGTACCCAAAAAAACCCAACAGTCAAAACCGGGGCTGAGGCATCAATCAGGGAAGCAAGATCAAGATGTGGCTGCAATGCTCCAAGGCATGACTGTTTGGGAAGACAAGTCGTGCATACCTCCAAGATCTGAAGCGAGCAGCAGAGCGCAAGAAGGGCTGTTGGCTGAATGGGACCTTTGCTGCTGTCCTGGCAGGCCTGTAAGCTTGAGTTGACGAGGAAGTGCACCTTGTGGTGGATAGCCTGCACAATAGCAGCGCTTGCATTGAATTGTTGACAGGAAACAGCTCCTGCTTTTGAGTAGCCTGCACAGCAGCATTGCTTGCACAACTGTTGTCACTGCTGACCTCAACAGCAGGCAGTGTCATGTACAGATGCAGCCGTTGCAATGAGTGCAACCACAACGAGAGCCATGCCAGGCATGTCATCTTGGCAGCAGACAGTACGGCAATGTTCATGGCTGAATGAGACAGAAGGAAAAGGTGTATGCGTCCACCAACCCCAAGAAAAAAAGAAAGGAACGAAAAGAATCAACTGTCTACTGCGGCATCACTGGGAGTGACATCACGTATCATTTGCTCTTCCTTGCCATGGTGCCAAAGTGATCATGATACAAACAATGTACATACAGCTTGTTCAGCTTGCTCACCATGAGCTGCTGATTAGGCTGCTCCTGTTTAGGCTCTCCCATGGCTTGGTACAGCTTTAAAAGCACCTTGCTTAGCCTCTGAGAAATCTGGTGGTGTTTGCTGGCAAAGCAGGGTTCCAGCATCAACACCAGCTCCTGCCCACACTCCTACATCACCCAAAGCAGGGTAGCTTCACTCCAGCAGATTGCTGTTCATGTTGGCAACTGCCAGATGGAGTGGGCACAGCACATGTTTTGTTGCATGAATGAGCTGACACGGCAATCAGGAATCATGTGGGTTGCACACAACTGCCCAATGACAGGCACAACTGTGACAAATACGAAAAGCAGGATGCACAGCTGTCAAACTTGTTGTGCAGTTCAGTGCCAGGCTGGTTCATTGAAGTGGATCTGACCTGAACCATCTTCTGTGGCTGGAGATCTACCAGAGTGCTCATGACATCCAGGCCTGTCAGCAGGGTGGGGGGGGGATCAAGGTTGTGATGGGCATTGTTCTGCAGCAGCTTGGAGATGTAGTTGACCTTGACCGCTGCCTTGGGCCACACGCCCAGGGCCTTGCTCAGAACAGTCTTGGTGTGCGCCAGGAGCGCCTGCATCGGCAAAAGACAAGGATGGATGCGATGTATGTTGAGAAGCAGAACTGCACTTGGTATGGGTCATGGTGAGGGCCCCTGCATACCAACAGCAGTACATGGTGCATGGCCATGGGAGGTGTGCTATGGCATGACGATAACAACAGCAAACCTGCAAACCAACATGTAAGCCCAAGCAGGGGAAGCGTGCATATCACACCTGAAAATCATGGTCCCGGTCTCCTCCAATAACAAATGCCATACGCAGCAGGAAGTTGACCACCATTTCCTGCATTGGCAAACTAGGCTGGAAATGTTCTTCCACCCTTTGACTGCCATCCAGCCCATCGCCCTGTGTGCCCCCAGCTGCTTCTCCCATAGCATCGGCTGCCTCTTTGCCACCTCCACCAGGATCACCCAAACTCTGCTGATGCACTTCATCCTGCTTGCCAGCTTCGGAACTGCCGCCGTTCTCCGGGGGTGCCCCAGACGGTGCCCGAACAGCAACGGAAGCGACAGGCTGTTGCGTGTCAGCAGCATTTTGTGCAGGGTCAGTTGGCGGTGCGCTCTCGTCACCAGCTGCAGCAGGCGCGTCCGCTGATACTGGGGCGGAAGCTGTGGCAGCAACAGACGGAGCGCTGGTCTGGCCGGTCGCATCAGAGGTGGCTTGCAGGCTGTCAATGCTCTGTAGGGTGCCGATAGACTGCTGCCCCTGTGCTGCGTCCCCAGTGCGTGGTCTCTGGCGCGCTGGCTCGCCCAGTTCCTCAGCTTCTTCCTTTGGCTGGACAGCTGAGGCCTCAGCAGAGGGCGGCCGTAACCTCTTGCGGCTGGAAGCCTGAGCGTCTTGACTCTGTAGCTCGACATGAACTTCCTCAGCGGCATTGTCAACATGATTAGGCCCAAGGCAAGACATGCAAAATCCTGCTGCTGTTTCCACATAAAGCATAAAATCCTTTAGCGGGCTGGGCAAACTGCATTGTTTAAGGAGCCAGAGCATTTGTGACAGAATTTGTGAGACTGCACACCTGCGTAGCCCCTGACTGCAACTCCTTGATGCGGCGCTCCTCCCACAGCACCATCACCCCACACAAGTCAATGGCGAGGCTCCTGTTTTCCAGATTGCTGCCGCCCTGAGCCATTCCCAGCTTGGTGAGGCTGTTCACCATCTGGGGCACAAACTGCGCCCTGCGTTTGCCAAACACACAACATTTTCCTTCCATTCCTCTATCGCCTATTGGGCAAGGCGCCAACACCTGACATGGATGCACAGGCAATTATTGTGGTCACAGTGGCAGCAGCTCAGCTTTGGCACTTTCTTAATTACCAGTATTTCCTTTGCCAAGCTCTGACTCATTATACATTGCCAATAAGCAGCCAGCAAGCTGCTGTTCAGTAACTTCAAAGTGAATTCGCAGCAGAACACAAGATGACCTGGGACAATCAAGCAGGGATGACACAATAAATAAGTTCAGCAACAGGAGCACATGTGAGAGTCCGTCCCATTGTTGCATTCATTGAGGCACTTGCCTGGAGGTGTAGAACAACTGCTCATGGCGTACAACAAGCTGCCAGATGTGTGTCAGGTGGTTCATGCTGTGACCCTCCTCCACCAGAATCTTCTTTGTGTATCTGCAACCACAGGCTTGTCATCAAAGCAGCACAGTGCCAATGGGAACAACTTTGCGTCACTGCATGGGATGAACAATGAAGTTCACGCTGCTTCAGCAACAAGCAACAAACTAGCTGCAATAAGTAGCAACAAGTCACAGGAGTAGTCAGCAGCCTTGTGTGATGATGTTTGGCGGAAGAAAGTGCAGTCGCCATGACATCATCAAAAATGTAGTCAACTTTGATGTTGGCTGTTTGTTAATGATGTCATGACGACTGCACTCTCATCACCAAAAAGTGTCACACATCACTGCAGACTGCTCCTGTGACTTACCGCAGCTTGTTTTGTTTGCTTTGCAGCAAGCTGGTAGAGCAAGACAGTGGGTCACAGAGGAGAATTTGAACAGCCAGATAGACGGCAGCATAAGCTCAGATGCATTGCAATGCAATCAAGGCCAAACTGCTTGAGCACTGCAAGGTTCTGATTGCTGCAAGCTGACAGTTCAGCTTGACACAAGACAGATGTGAGGACCCACCTGATCCAGATGGGGTAGCGGTTCTCGCCCTGGGGCAAGCGCCTGACTAGGGCAGGCGTCAGCACATCCAGGGCTTGCCGTATGATAGCCCTGCGCCCATCTGGCTGGCTGATGCGCAACAGCGCAACAAAGACCTGTGACGTGCACAACAACACTATAAGTGTGGATTTGGGCTTTGTGAAGCTTTTGACAGCAGGTGTGATCGCTTTCAACATGGCAACAGTGGCAGTTCGGTCACATCCAATCTAACGGTCTAACATATAAACCATGCTTGCCACTTATTTGACTGTGGGCAGAATACTATGTGCATGCAGAAACCAATGCACAACAGAAGACAGCAGAGGGGACGTACAATCTTGGACTGAACATGTATGTCTCAAGAAAGCAAGCTCCCAGCTGTCCTCTCTGGACTGTCACGTTTTGCACGGATTACCTGAAGGACTATTTTCTCAGGGGCTTGGTACGCCTCCAGAAAATGGCACACGTTGAGGAAGGCATGGTACTTGTTACTGGACTCCTCCCTCTTCAGGTGATTCCAGCCAAACTTGATGAGCTCCTTGCGGTGTATAGCCATGCTGTTGGGCAGGTTTCGCATCAGCAGTGTTGCCATTTGAAGCAGCTCCACGTTGATTGCATCTGAGTACTTGCCTGCATATGCAGACGCAGAATTGAGTACAGCATGACGATGTGTTGATACATACTACTGTGGTTGTAGCCGAGCTTGCCGGGTTGTTTGACTGCAGCTGACTTGCTAAGTTTCTTGCTGGTGATTGCCATCTGTGAGCATTCCAGGATATCTTCACTTGCTCCTGGAGCCACCTCACCTTGCACTTCTTCTGCAGGATCAAACATGTCCTTGACCATGCTGTCAACAGTGGCGTCTCCAACAATCTCATGCTGCCCCAGCTCAAAAGACCGGCTCAGCAGTGGGATGATGATGAGCTTCATGGCATAGGCCAGCTGGTCACCAACCTCCTCTCTGCTTGTGCCATTCACCAGCGTTGCATTGTAGACCTTGAAGCTTGTCAAAAAGTGCGCCAACACCTGTGAAGACCAAGCAATTTGAGCTCAAGCATATGCTTAATGCTGCATGAGTGTTGCATTGGTGAAACCCCATGAAAGATTGAGCGCCAGTACTCAGACCATTGCTTGTGTGAGTTGAGTGTATGCAGATGTGTGAGTTGAGTATATGCAGATGTTTCAGGCTGTGAATAGTCTTTCACGCACAGCTCTGACAGCGTATGACGCAATGCAGAAAGTAAAAACTACAGCATCGCATGACTGGTCCGATCAACGTTCTTAGCACCAAGTGCAGCAGAAGTGACACGAGCCAAGTGAACCAGGACTGACCCTCATCTTCTCCTCCACAGTGTACTTGTCAGCAACCAGATCCACATAGAAGTCCTTGACAAAGGTGTAGTCGCAGCGCGTCTTGTGACTAACCACAGTCAGCAGCTCAAAGAGGGGCTGCACCCTGTCCCTGTGGTTGCTGATGTAGTTGAGGTAGCACTTGGCAATGCGGCGAGTCTCCAGCAGTTGGTGGCGTTGAAGGTGCTCCTCTTGTGCAATCCTGAAAACAGCAGCCACTCAATCCTACCTTCCGTTGAGTTGCTGGGCCAGCTTCTTCTTGCAGTGACTAGGTCATGCATTGCATATGCTTCTGAATCATTTGCAGTACAAGGTGTAGCATTGATTAGTCCACGGGCAGCTTTACAAATAACAGGAAAGCATGAATAAGTTGAGACACCACCACAGCGTGTTTCTGTCTGGATGTGTTTGCCTTGTAACAAGCTGTGTGGGTAGCTGTCTTGGACACTGCCAGCCATGCTTGCAGATGTGGCTGCAGATACACGCAGCAACAAAGCAGTCTTCTATACAGACGTCAAGCGCGATATGCAGTGTGATTTTTAGCTTGACCATGTAACTATGGTGCTTGATTTGCAAGGTCAAAGACGCAAGATGACTTGCGGCAACTGGTGAGCCTGTTAAAAACTTCACATGCAACATGCAGTTCAAGTTCGACTTGATCATGAGTATGATACTTGACTTGCAAAGTCGAATAGCAAAGATGCCCCCTATGGAATTTAGTGGTCTCGCTTTGAGGTTCAGGGTTGTGAACACCAGAGTAAAGTTCACTTGGCACCTGGTGAGCCTCTGGCGAGAGTTCCAACGGGCTTGCAACACCTCAAAGAGGGCGTCAGGCAGCCAGGTGGGCAGCAGCTTCACCATGACTCTCAGCAGATGGATGCAGTCGAACTGGGCTGCTTCATGGCTGTTGGGCACAGGGCCCTTAGACTCGCCAGGGCCCTTGAAAATTGCTACCTGCCGGGCACAGGCACAGTAATGTTGGGCACTTCTGTCACTTTGCATTTGTCGAATGCATGCATTGACGCTGTGCATTAACCAAGTGCAGTGCATTGCAGAGAGTGTATCGCATGAGATGACAGAGTTGCAGACTTTATAAACCTACCTTGAAAGGAGGAGCTGCACAAGTCTGCTAGGTTGCATTCACAAGTGAGCTGCACAATATGTGTAAAATGGCTTGTGTGCATGTTTCACAGCATTGTGTTACCTACCAGCTTGTCTGTAGAGGCGGCCAGCTGGTCTAGCAGAGGCTGGCCAGTGGGAGACTTGATGATGTCCAGGAAGCGCCAGAAGTAGCTGGTGTTCTGCAGCCTGGTCGGCTCCAGGAAGTAGTTTATGGCCTGTGTCACACAAGTTGGTCGCCCATCTATTTCTTTTCTTCACAAACAACTTCACAAACAACACCTTGTCTTGCCCATGGGCCAGGTGCTGAGCACATCAGCATAGAACAATGATCCCCACTCAAAAGATGCTTGCTGCATACTCAGCGCATGCTGATGAATCACATGTCTGGAAGACAGCGCGAGAACATAGAGCAAAGCAGTGCAGGCGCCACAACGCCATGATTGTGATCACAAACCAAGATAGCATCAAGTCCTGAAGTGCAGCAACTGCCAAAAAAGCTGATTGGCTTACATCTGCCGAGTATTTGTTGAGGAACTTGGCAAGAGGCTGGCGGTAGGGGGACCACATGCGGCTGGGGCTCAAGCTGCCTGGCATCTGTGCCAGAGCCCCTTCCAGTTCAATTGTCAGCACCACAAGTCCGGGTCTTTCCTGCAATGTGACCATTACATTGGAGACCATGTAATTGCCAACACACAGGCAGCGCTGTGCTCACCATGGCATGTGGACACATCTCATAAAGTGTGTACACCCTGTAGCTAACGTACAAAAGGCATTGAATCCAGGCATGGCACAGAACAAGTGTAACTGCAGGGTTACAGCCAAGATTCCCAAAGTGATCAGGTCTGTTTTTGGAAAGGTAACAACGATAGAACAACATCAATGCTTTCCTGCTCGATATGAGCTAGGTATGTGCAGGGCACGTCTTGTTTGGAACGGTTACTCAGTCTACATGTACCTACGCAGGCCATGCAGCTCTTGTGGCATAAGCTCAATGACGATGACAATCAAGAAGGGCTGGTGCACTTCAGTGCAAAGCACTTGGGTTGTTGCTGCTCACCCCCTGAGTCTCCAGAAACTTTGAGGCTTGCTGTGGCAGCAAGTGAAACAGCTCCAGAATGGCTGCCGCAATGTCAGATTCCTGGCCAGGCTCCCAGCTGTGGGGCGTCTCCAGCAGCTTGGTGGTGTCCAGCCACTTCTTCAGATGCTCAATCAGCTTCTCCCCTGTCCAAAGGCAGAACAGGGTTGGAAACGGCAGAGCAGTGCTGGAAAAAGCAAGGCGTATGGTGAAAGTAGCCTGAGTACAGGCTTTCAACTTTACAGCCGTTAATATGTTTAAATGTGCATGCAGTGCCAAGCCACATGTGACATGGCTGAGCTACTCATGATTTCTATCTGACTGACATGGACATGGAGTCAGGATATAGTTCGAATGAAGCACACATCCTGAGAGTTGTACGCATATATGGAAATTTCTTTTGCCAGAAGCACATGTGGCATGGCTGTGCTACTCATGCTTTATATCTGACTGACATGGGCATGGAGTCAGGACATGATTTAAATGAGGCACACATCCTGAGAGTTGTACGCATATATGGAACTTTCTTTTGCCAGAAGCAGATCCAAAGTGCCAATGATGGGTTGAAGTAACACATGACTTGACCCAGAAATTGATTTCTTGCGTAAGCAGTATGTACGTAGCACTTAGCTGGAACACACTAGAACAAGTGACATACCCAGACTGATTGTTTGAGATGGGACATCACATACGCAGGATGACATTTCAGGTACACATAACAGCTCTTAAACATTTAGCTGGAACATGTACAGGGGACAAATGACGTACCCAGAGTGACATTGAACCAGCTAGCTAACAGCTGCAGCAGCCTCGCCAAGCCCTTCAACAAAGGCAGCTTCAGCTTGTTGTGATAGGCCAGGTTGACCAGGATGGGGCGCAGGGACAGCTGCAAAAGGCCCTTGGGCATCTTGTGGTTGCTGATCACATGCGCCAGGCCCTGCTGGGCTGTTGCTATGATGGCCTCGTCTGGGCTGGTCAGGTGCTTGAAGAAGAGCTGGATGATGTTCTGGCGCAGATCTGGTAGCTGAAGGCCTTCGCGCACTTGCATTGAGCCATCACTGCAGCGCATGGAATGTGCATCAGCAGATGGAGTTGAAGCCTGGCCGGTACAGAACTAGGAAGGCACGATTTCTTATCAGCTACGTAAAGACAGTAGACCCCTTGCTGCAAGAGGTGAAGGTTCACAGGCGTGACAGCTTTGTGAGCTGTGGTGGCTTCTTGACGTGTGTGGCAGTGTGGATGAGATACCTTTTTTGGAAAATGACGCAAGAAATGGCTCTAACGCAATCAGCACGGCAGAAGCAAAACTTGCAAGACAGGAAACGCCCCGCAATGCCACAAGCTGTTCCTTCAAAGCCACAAGGAAGAGCTGGGCAAGGCAGGGCATTGCAGGGCAGTTTGAGGGAGGTCAGGGCAGCACCTGAACTGATCCCAGCTGATGCAGGCAGCCAAAAACTCCATGCAGACCCTGCGCAGCTTCCCCACTGACTCGGTGGTGACTGATCGGCTGGCAGGGATGAGGTTCAGCAGCTGCTGGTCACCCAACTCCAGTACTTGGAAGGCATCTGATGCAATGAGGCAAATCTCCTGCACAGGCGAGACTTGCTGGGAGGTGCTCTATGTGCTGTTTTAGCCATAACAACAAGGGAAAGTCGATGCTTTCAACGCAGGAGCTAGACCAATATGCAGCTGTAGTGTGAAGAACTAGGAGAAACTTCTGCAAAGAGAAAACACAAACTGGCATGTGCCACAGCCAACAGGTGATGATGGTGAAGTATGGCAAAGACCACAGTGAGACCAGGACAGACATGTGTCCTATTTGTCACTGGTCTACAATCAATCAATCAATTCACGCTCTTGTCTTTGCAAGTCAGCAGGGGATTACAGTCCATTGCTTTGGGCACATCAGTTTCCATTTTCTGACGTTGAGACTCATCAGGGGATTACAGCCCATTGCTTTGTGCACATGTGGGTGATGCTTGTCCAATGTCTGCATTGCAACCAACACAGCTCATTCAAGCCACTCACCACACCAAGAGTGAGCAGGGCTGGGTGCTGCTTGAGGCAGTAGGTGAGCGCCGCCACAGTTCCCATCTGAGTGGGCAGTGACTTGAAGGGGATCAAGCGCCTCTTCTGCAGGTTGCCGGCAATCTTGGGAGCTGAAGAGGCCAGCAGCTCGGACACAGTCTTCCTGGTGCCCTCCGCCATGACCTGAAACGCACACAAGCTAATAAGTATCAGCCAGGGACTTGCGACCACTAAATGAAATGGGCGTTTTCTCATGAAGGGTGTAAATTTTGTATTTTAAAACATTTTTTGGGAAGGAGGGGGGG
>JAABUP010002551.1_pt1 | contig 34868 bp, 32 predicted proteins | sample 5559201 | NCBI WGS metagenome assembly JAABUP01 (sample SAMN10711887, study PRJNA513373) | rock metagenome | isolation source: Antarctica rocks | place: Antarctica
TAGACGGCGAACTTCTATAAGATTAAATTTAGGTAAGACCCCGGATTAAGTAGTACTACTACTTACCGCTAGTTACCTTAAAGAAGAGACTATCCCTTTATAAAGATAGATAGGTATACCTCTACTAGTCGCTTTTCTTCCCCCGCTTCGGAGGCGGATACGGGGGCGAGTCGTTTTTTAACGATACCGTACCGACGCCGTTATACGTCTACGGTTTATCGCTATTAGGGTAATTTAGTCTAGTATACCCTAGCTTTCTATAATAGTAGTAAACGAGATTAGAATTACGATTATAGCCTTTCCTTTTAGATTACGCTATTTAAGCGCTATCGCCTTTCGAACCCTTAGGCTTCGAAACCCGATTTTCCGAAGGCTAGTTCTTATTTTAAGATTTATTCTAGGAACCCTTCCCTTTAGGGTTCCTAGGAGTATAGCCGCTACCTTAGCGCCCGCGCTCTAAAGTTTTCTCTAGTAAGATAGCTTAAGCGAAGATATCTTTATAGTCTATCGCTACCTTACCGGTACTTAGAATCTTATTCTTAAGCTCTAGTCGAAGTTTTACTAGGAAGATATTAGCCCTATACTCCTTAATAAATAGATAAAGCTAGGACTCTAATTCTTCTAAATAGGCCTTAAAGGCCGAAACTTTCTAATCGTAACGTTACTTTAATTCCTCCTACCTTTTATAGGCGAGGAGCCGGCGGCTCGCCGGATTAGTAACTAGATCTAGTAAAAACTTCTTAAAAAACTTAAACGTAACTCCTTCTAGGCTATAGTTAGTATACTTAGAGTACTATTAAGCGTTAGGGTCTCCCTTTAGGGAGTCTATATAATAAGCGATCCGAGCCTTATTAATAGTAAAGTACTCGGCGCTTATAAGAAACTTAATTTCGACGTCGCGGAACTAGCGTATATACTCTCCCTCGCTTTACCCCTTATACGGCTTTATCCTCTTAGGTCGTAATACGTACCTTAAGGGTCTTAGCTCCGCCGGTATAACGGCGGTTACGGGAGGATTAGCTAGCGCTCCGGGGTTACGAAGCATTTTATTACGGATTATTAACTCCGCTAGCTCGCGCTATTATTCTAGGCGACGATTCTCCTCTCGGGCGGCTAGAAGACGCTCTTCTATACCGTCGTCTCTTAGGGTTACGGCCCCTACGGAAGAGAACCTCTTAAACGAGGCGGCGCTATCGCGGCGCTCGGGTTACGTATTATCGGGTAACTCGTTAATACGATTACGAGGTAAACGCGATATCGTAGCGATACCGGGCCTTTTCCTTTTAAAGGTAAAGAGATTAGAACTATAAGGGGGATTACTAGTAGATAGCTAGCCTAATAATAAAAGACGTAATATTACGGCGTTAGCGTTAAGTAGGCGTAATAATATATATTACTTAGTAGTAGAACTAATCTCTAAGGAACTTTAGAAACTAGGGGGGAGTCGCTAGTAGATATACGGGCGCTAAGGCCCTAGGCCTGCCCCGCACGTTATAGCGCTAACCCCTATAAGGAAGGTTATTCGCCAGCGCCAAGATGGCGCATGCGCACAACGCAGGTTACATCTATAGGCATAATTACTGTTCTATACGAATTAGCATTTAGCATTTCTCGTTAAGGGAGGTCTCATCGGTCTCGAATCGAAAGAAGTTCGTACCTTAAGATTTTTAATATACTCTTCTCGCCTAACCTTATGAAACCTTCGTTCTAGCCTTTATAATAAGTTAGAGTTAAGCGCCCTTAGGGCTGCGATTTATGCCATTAGTAATATACCGGACCTTTAATAACTTTGCCGACCCTATATCGGCAAAATCGGAACCTGCGAGTAGCTAAGCGAGTTGCATTTAGCGTATTTAGTAGCTATTTAGCCGGTTTAGCGCGTTTAGCAGGTCTTAGCGCTAAGATTTTATAAGGTTAAGGTTCGGGAGCTACGGGAACGCGAAACCTTACGAGAAAACGCTCGTAGCTTTACCGTTAGGCTACGTAATTACAAACGAACTTTAGATTCGAAATCTACGCTAAATATAGCCTTAGTAGTATATTCTATACCCTATATAGGCCTAGTACTTAAAGACTTATAAAATTCTAAAGTTCGATTTTTACGTTCTAGCTAATCGCGCTTATCGCTAGCTAAAAGCGGTTAATAATTTCGATATAAGTAGACCTATTTAGCGCAGCTAATCGTAGCTAACCCGGCTAATAGTACTAAAATCCGCTTCTCCGGATTTGCAGATGTTCGACTAAGTGCTATGGGATATCTAAGCTATTTGCCACCTTGGATAAGGAAAGAACACCCAGTCCACAATCAGCAGATTAGTCAGCAGCTTATTTCCTTGGTGCCTATGCTCGAGTCATGCTTCCTTTAATCTCGCGTTACGGGCCGAAGCCTCCTCGTTCGCAACTCTCTTAAGGCTGTCATGATATTCCAACGACGTTAATCAAATAATCGACTCTTGAGGTGGTTGATGGGTTTGGGGGCAGTTGAAGAGGTCTGATCGGGATGGTGTACTTTTGGCAGGCTGAGGTAACATAGTAATACAACATTCGGGGCAGAGTCCCAACAATTTGCAGGCCCCCAACTAAGGCTGGAATGACACCATGAGGAAACGCTTTTAGACTGTTTCGTGCCCACTTCCCTCCCGACTAAGCTTGGGAATGCCGAGAATGCCACACGAAGGTGACGCTACGAAAAATTTTCCTCCTGGAACTGGAAGTTTTGTAACCGAGGTGCTGACGGTGCAGGCTTCACGTTGCAGGTGCCGACATGCTCGAGCTAGCATGGCCGAATTCTAGCCTGTGCGCATTTCGCTCTTTCGAAATTTCATGCATCATGTCCATCTATATGTCGCTTGACCTTTGCAGACATATCGCAATGTTGATATCTGCACAATCGTGGCTGTTGTTGCCATGCTTTCGCTGTCTTTGCTTTTCTTGATCACTGCCCTTCTTTTCGCCCATGGGGCACATGCGTTCAGGGCGTTTGAGCCCAATTGCACCTCTCCCCACGATCATGTCACCTGGGTCTCTCCCCCTCCCCTCCGAGGGACAATGGATATTATCTTCAGCTGTTTCTCTGTCCTTTTGATCTGCACATGGGCAATTCAGCATCTGTCTGTCCCACCGCACAAAACCCATCTCTGGAACCACAAGATCATCAAGTCAAAGCAATATTCCGCCTTTCTAGATGACGCGCGCTTCAACTATACCAAGCTAAAATGGATGGGCATGTCTCTCCTCGCTCCCGAGTACATCCTTGCCAAAGCTCTCTCGGAACTGCTTGCAGCTCATGACTCACGAAGGCAGTTCACCGAATGGCGAAAGGCTCAAAAATTGCCTAAACAGTCTGACCAAAAGGACTGGACCACCACGCACGGGTATTTTGTTAACATGGGCGGCTTCATCCTACGCTTCGATGTGGAGGCTGTAAAGATACCTCTGGAGCCGCGCAAGCCAGACGAATTTGAACGATCTCTTTTCAAACGTAATCCGGACGAGGATCCTCCTTACTTGCCACAAAGCCTCGTGGATGCTGAAGCTCAAGAATTGAAACAATGCCATGAGGGTGCACCATGCGAAAACCACCCAGACGGGCCCCATGTTGATAGGGATGGATCTAGCCGTGGCGGCGACTCAGATGCTCAACCCCCTTCTGCTGTCAGCGAAAACCATCCTTTGTTGCAGGTAGTGGTAGATAGCCAAGGAAGGACGACCGCTCTAGAGAGAATTCAAGGACCTCTAATTTCAGAAAACTCGCCAGAAGACCTTTTGAAATTCACCCCTAGCACTCTGATTCAGATGCCCGGTGTTTCGCCAATATCTACACCCGTTACGGTGGTGAACAGGCATGGTTTCCCAATGAACAGTACACCAATCACAGCCGTCAGCGACCACCAGTTCCCTTTCCCAGCTAAAGATACGTCTACTGCCAATGGGTCTGAATACGAACTCCGCCGGCTAGATGCTACAGATGCCGTTCATTCACATAACAACCATCAGTCCGCAAATCCTACAGCAGTCCGTAAGGAAAAGGAGCGGCTTGTCCCCCACAAGAAATGGCAGGCTACTTGGGCCTTATCCTCCATGCAAATGCTCTACGCAATCCGTAAGGGTATCATTCCACTACCCGACACCTCAGCCGAAGATCTGAATGACAGAAGTAAAGGCGACGCCCTCGTCAAAGGTCTTGCCGTCCTCCACATCACATGGCTCGTCATTCAAATCCTCGCCCGCGGCGTCGAAGGCATGGCAATCACCCAGCTCGAGATCATGATCCTCGGATTCTCCGCCTGTGCTCTGGTCACCTAATTCCTCCTCTGGCACAAGCGGCAAGATGTCAAGATCCCGACGTGTATTGATATCCCTCAAACCCTCACTCGAGAGCAAATTATACAATTGGCTGCTCGGTCGCCCGTTGCAACGCTGATGGTGCATCAATTTTGGCTGCACGGTGTGGCTATTCGTGCAATGGCAGATAATGTTTTCCCATGGACGCCGGGGATTAAATTTCAGCTACTACTTCTTATGAAAGAACCCATCTTCCTCAATCCTCATCTCGTCGGTATCGGCGGTGGCGGCGCGCTGTTCGGGGGGATCCACGTTGCGGCATGGAACTTCACATTCCCCACCTATGTGGAAAAGCTTTTGTGGCGCATCTCAGCAAGCTACCTCCTTGCGATCCCGCTCATTGGCACCATCATCTATTGTTTCGTTCAGCACTTTATCAGGAAGCATGCCAAGGGAACGGATACCAAAGTCGACAACGTCCTGAGGCCGATTGGACGGGTGGCTGTGACCCTTTAACTACTGGCTCGATTGTACTTGCTGGTGGAGGCTTTTCGCTGTTTGGCTTATCCGCCACCGAGTGCCTTTCAGACTGTTGGCTGGCCTAGCATTATTCCTCATATTAGTTGATAGGAAATGTTTGTGTGGAGATTATACGACAAGCCTTAGGTGAACGATCCGGATTTGCTGGACTCCGCTGGGGAGCTGCTCCTTAAAGCAATGATACCCGTGTTTGCATCAGCATTGAGATCCTCGAGATCTAGTACGTTCCTTGTCCGTACTCATCAGAGCAAGGCTCGCTGACATAAAACAGACATCATCTCCGCCATCAAGCTAACAATGATACCCTGCTGCATTATATCCTGCTCAACAGCTGCCAATTTCGGCATTGGCCCTGCAGGTGCTTTGGCGAAAAAGCTCCCGGTACGGTCGACGGAAACGAATGAGTGAGGTTTTGAGAGTGAGATCTTAGGAGTCAGTAGAAGTGTAGCTTCACAAGTTGAGAAGGTAGTTACGCTGATGGCCTTGAAGTGATGGTGAGATGTGTTTAGCAAAGGGGAGCTGAAACTGTGGCGGTCTGAAGCAGAAGTCGAGAGTAAGAACCTGGCTCGAAGTATTCATTCAATTAGTTATCAGTCTCTGCCCTGATTCGGCTAGCAGCATACATGAATTCAACACATCACTCCAATTTCCAAATTCCCAAATTCAAATTGTCAAAATGTCAAAAAGCTCAGGGGACTCGAACCCCCTACGAAAACCCCCGCACTGGGGATTTTTCTTCTGCGCCAATTAGTCGTAGTCGGTTAGTTTGGGATCCCGCACTGGGATTTCTGCCGTCGTAAATGTTTGTAGTCGTGGTTGTGCGCACTGCACCATTGTAGTAGTTTCTCGTAGATTGTTGTCCCTGGCCAGGGACGAAATAAACGCTGGTAATTCAATACATAATCGTTTTCCAACGCGGCATCTATGAAATCTCGAATTGGAATACTGCCACTCAACACTGCCATCCACCTGTAAACAAGTTCTACTCGCACAGGTTTCATCATCACTCACATAGCAATGAGCAAAATGCCTTTGCATACTTGGAATTTGTTTCACAGCCCGTCTATTTTTCTACTTAGCCCTCTGCATCCCCTTCCTCAGCCTCTTCGCCTCCTTATCCCCAATCTCCTCCTTCCAAATCTCCTCCGCGCTCTCTCCCTTCCTCTTCTTCCCCTCCTTCTTCTTCACACTAACCGTCACCGCATCCCCACCTTTCGCCTGTGCGCGCTGCACCTGCTTCTCCGCCTCCTCCCACCCTGCACCGCCAGTCTCGATCTCGTATTTGTCGAGCGGGAGGGCGTCGATGAGGGCGCGTTGTTTTTCTTTTAGTTCCGCGTTGATGGTCTGGCTGCCCTCTTGGAGGTCGGCGGCTAGGGAGGTGGGGAGGGGGGTGAATTTTTGGTGGGGTGGGATGGAGTCAGGGTTTGAAGGGGGGAGGGGAGCTGAGGGGAGGGTTTCGGTGACGGCGCCTTCGAGGAGGTGCCGGAAATGCGTGGATACTTTTCTGATTATCTTGACGAACATGGCTAGGAGTTGGCTGGTTGGGAGGCCGAGTTCTTTTTCGACGTGGTCGAGGGATTTTTTTTGGAGCCCGATGGAGAGGAGGATACTGGATTGGACGCCGGTCATGGAGATGGAGGGTTTTAGGCGGCCGCTGAAATACCATTCGGCGATTTTGGGGACGAGGTCCAGGATGACGTGGTAGTCGAGCATGTTGTTTGCGTAGCTTTCTAGGCGCTTGAGGTCGAAGGGGGAGAAGTCGGCGTCGAGCTCGGACTTGGTGAGTGGTGAAGGGCTGGTTGATGGGTCAAGTTTCGCTCCTGCGTTGGCGGATTCGATGATCGAGAGGGCGAGGATCGAAGGGAAGGCGGCGAATTGCGAGAAGGAGACGAGTTTGAGGAAGCGTTTGTGGAAGTCGCGGGCGAAGGCGCCGAGCCAGGCATCGTTGGTGGTGCCGCTGGGGGAGGCGAGAGTGCGGATCATGATGCAGGAGTGTTCGCCTGTTAGCTCGTTGGGGGTTTGGCGGAGGTAGACGGGGGCGAAGGAGGCGCGTTTCCAGAATTTGTGGAGGGGTGGGGTGAGACCGAAGGAGACGCCTATGTAGTCGAGGGTTCGGGGCCGTCGCTCGGAGAGACGAGAGAAGAGAGGTGGCATGCTGTTGATGTCGCGGACTTTGACGTTGTCGGATTGGAGGGTGGAGGATTCGAGCTCGGCGTCTGTGACACGCACTATTGAGTCGTTTTGCATGGGTTCTGTTTCCGAGAGATTGGTAAATTTGCCTTCGTAAAAATCTGTGAGGAGACTGATCGCACGGCTACCATATCCCATGTTGGTGTATTCTGGATTAGTGGCAATGCGAACGATTCGAGCGCCAGATAGACTTGCGAATTCCTCGTCTTGAAATTGCTGGCTTACAGTCCATGGGATCATGTCACCACTAGCTCTTTGGCCGCGGCTTAAGCTGCTCAGCACGCTTTGCTTGCTGATCTGGCCTTCCAGTGCAACTTGAATGACACAAAGTGGTTCTGGCAGTCGAGTACTGTCATCATCGACTGGTGGGACGAGGACAAAGAGTTGATGGGCGGGAGCGTCGCTCATCAGTTGGAGGTCATTCGGTGAGTTCTTGTAATGGCTAGCAACGTACAACGCGACCATCTGCTGCAAGAACTTCTCGGAAACAGGGTGGAAAGAAAACAGGGTATCTCGGTTAACATGAACTAATTCGCATTTTGAAGGATGAGGACAGCCTTGGGCATTAAGCTTCGAATTCGGTAAGGTCGCATCAAGGCATAGGACTTTGTTAAGCCATCTCTCAACTGAATCTCCTTGTGTATATCGTATGGGCTCCGAGAGTGTGATCTCACGCAGTGATCGACCTCTTGCAGGCCCATTGTCGCCATTAGTTGCAGGTTTGCCATTTGCTCGATCAGCTACCTGTGCCTCGCCCGCACTGACAGGCTTAATGCCTCCTCGCGATTGATCACGCAGTTGTTGTATTAATTTCAGGGAAAGTGATCTGCCTGTGCCTTCATAGCCGTTGATGGTCGAAGCCATAAAAACAAGATACGGACCCATCAACTTCCGTACCATGGGCAGTGGAATTGCCGCAGCTTCATCGATCACAACCAATTCTGCTTGCTCGAGTTTGTTGGCGTCTTGCGGCCGAATGTACTGAATTGTTTGTCTGTGCTGGCGGTGGACATTTACTCGTACTATTGCTTTATTGAAGTCTGGATTGGTTGACTGGATGATGGTATAGTCAACGTGATCAAGATAGTTGAGTGCATCAAAACCCTTGAAGACAAATTCAAATAAAGTTTTCAGGTTCTCAGGGCTAGGGGATGTGATGAAAATATTGCTATAACCATGCGCTATAGCTGCTGCAATTGCTACTCCAAGGGCGGCAGATTTCCCTCGTCCTCTGGCTGCGGTAAGGGTAACAGTACTTCTCAGGGTCTCTTCGGCGATCGCATCGACAAAAGTTAGAAGAGCCTTAGCTTGATCCACGGTCTTAGCGATCTGAATCAAGGAGCCCACAGGTTGCGAGTCAACGAGATTTTCCTTAATGCTGTCAAGCTCTTTCCTTGCCTTTGTCTTGCCTTCATCTTCTGGGTCTGGAGGCGGTAATGGCTTGACATTCTTACCGCCGGAGATTGGTAGCACATTTAGCTCATCGTCCACGAATAAACAAGAGTCGCAGCTACCAAGCGAAAGAACGAATCGTTCATTGAACCGAGCCACCACGTCGTCATGTGCCTCTGTCCGATACCTCGAGTGTACATCCATTGATAAAGTGTACAATTGTTTTAGACTTTTCATGCCTTTCAGGAGGAGAAGAACCATACCTCCGCCTTCAACGGTCTCAATTGTTCTCGCGAGTAAATTCGGTGTAATGGCCTCGAAATCCTGCAGAATGCACATTCCGTATGTATTCCCTAGTATCTTATCCGTCTCTTTGTAGTAGACATATCGTATGTTATGTAGTGTGAGAAAAAGTTCAAATGGATCTTCAGTGTTGGCTTCTCGAATGCCACGTTTAATTTCTTTCCTTATCTTAGTTTCTCGCTTCTTGCGGTGACTCGTAAATCCTAAGAGATCCTTCTTATATGCCCATAGTACCGACTTGTTTTGCTTCATGTCCACACTTGACATGATATAATGTAGATGGACGATGACATCTTTGGCATGGTCCCCAACCACCACGATGAAGCTGCGCTTCTTTTCCTGGGCGCAGATTATTAGTAAAGGCAGAAAGCAGGCTCGCTATTGCAATATGCATACTTGGACTGCATTGCGCAGTAATGCCGGGATCCGCGAATCACTGTAGGGTTGTCAACTTTTAGATTGTGATTTGCAAGTAGTTGGAGGGTAGAAATAACGTACACTGCCTTTCGAGGCATTGCTATCTTCGAGTCTATTCTCGTTAGGCCACGACTGCTGAAGTTATAGAGGCGAGCTGCCGGAAAGATGGCATCTTTTCAACAGTGAGGTCCTGAACTTTGTGGATAGGCGCACTGAAGAACGAGAATATCCAAAAATGCTCGGTAAAGCTTCCTTCACAATTAGCCGTGCTAGCTGCGTGATATCGGCTCTACCCGTGGCCTCGACCGCTGACGTCACTCGCACGTGCCATCGGCGTAACAAGTATCCCAGTTTCCCGGATATCACATGGATGTTGCAAGTGTGCTGCATCAACTTGTTCGTAGTTTTATGGCACTGTCGAGAGCTCAAATCCAGCTCAATGCTGATTACAGCCGTTGTCGTCGATCATGTGTATGTGTTCAAACGATACCGAAATATCAGATGATAGGGCTGATAACCCTGCAGTATCATCCTCCTCGCTACCGTTCTTGCATCTGAGACATATGAACATTCCTCGCTTCTCGGTATATGTATGTCTAGATTTCCGGGACTTTACTAACGTTTTGTAGTACGCCCAACACAATCTTCGATTTTGGTCTTTGCTCTATCTGGACTTTTCATTCTGCTCTTTCATAATGTGATATCCCATTTATCACTTTCGCGGAGCCATTCATCCGAATCTTCCCTTCTACCGCTTCAAGATCTCCATGCCTCAGCTTCATCTGAAGATTCGAGTGTAGCTCTACCTCTGCATAGACCACACCAAAGACTACTAATCATTTTTACCGCCATTGCTATTTGCTTTCGAGTTGAAATCTTCCGCCAGATCTCGCTCAACAGACAATGCCAGATATCAGGTTTCGAAGTACGAATGCTATCTGTCGGTTTATCTTCGTTCCTAACGTTTACATAATTAGGGTTACGTGCCATTAATCCTCGCTCTTTACGGCTACTGTCGTGAAAAATTGCTGAATGGCCATGGCCCGAAAAGTGTTGACGCTTTGCGGACTTCGCCAGCAAAGTCCTTTGCAAGTGGGAATTATGTAATGTCTGCGGCTTGCCTTAGCATTGCCTACTCCTTACAAACGTCTTTGCTAGCCGCTCCGAGATCTACTTATATATACCCGATTTCTTCTTCTGCGCGCTTCATTATACCATGGCTTCAACTTGTAGGCTGTTGTCTAGACGGCGTTATTGCTTCATGGATCTCGAATGGGGTGAGGATATCTAGTGTAAACAATGCTTTGAAAAACGTTTTTTCACCATCAACCATGGGTTATATATTTCTGGTGAACAACAATCCCCCACATATCTCCAGAACCTCCATGCTGATACGTGCCAGATCTCCTCAGCTGTTCTATCTATTGGTGGCAGTTTTACGCTATTTATCAACTCAGTCTACTGGGAGGAGCTCTCAGACATTGGATGGTCTTACCTTGGAAACGTAGCTTGGTGTTCTATACTGCTGATTATCTCTACAGTTGCAGCTCTTCGTATAGTGAGCAACAGCTTGATGAAAAGTCTTGCACCACTGACCAGAGACAGGTCGCAGTCTACGGCGTTATACACCTTGCAATACTCGTCCTCGGCGTCAACATCTATTCTACAGGGTTCTTTTATGAATTGAAGAGGCGCCAGCTATCACCTGGCCCTGACTACATTGAGGTGGCCGAAATTCTTCTATTTTTCTATTTTGGCTGTATTGTGTATATAAGAGCGGCGTCGAGATCTGGATCTAGCTTCCGTCAATCGCCACAGCGCCGAACTCCCCGAACTCCCCTTCTGGAGATCGCTCTTATGACAGTGAGCGTCATTATCCTTGGCTTTGCTCATGTCCCGGCCTCAAGACCAGTCATCGACTCTCATCCCGTCGAATCGCTCATGGCTCAAGCCTCAGACCAAGCGAAAGATTGGCTGGATCAGGCTTCTCATAGCGAAACACTCGCAGAAAGCGTGGAGGAATATCGACGACGATACCAGCGCTATCCACCTCCGGGGTTCAATGCGTGGTACCGATTTGCAACTTCAAGGTCGTCCATAGTGATAGATGATTACGATAACATGATGGAAGATCTAGAGCCATTCTGGGGCATTACACCTGCACAAATACGGCAACGCACACAAGCCCTCATCTCTGATCCGTGGAACTCGGTATCGAAGGTAGAGATCCGAAACGGACAAGCAAGCCTTGGGGCCAACTTCCTGCCTACCCACCGATGGATGCTTGACGGCGTTCTCGACATGATGAAAAACTTCAATACATTTCTGCCGGACATGGATCTTGCATTCAATCTTAACGATGAGCCACGGGTTCTCGTTCCATATCGGGAGTTGCAAAGCCTTCTACAGGTTGATCCAGTCGTGGGTAGCGTCAGACATCGTTGGAACCCGAATAGGTCGAAAGCTTGGGAAACGCCAGATGGGATGAGACCTACAAGGCTATTCAAAGACTATTCACGTACCAATGTATTTGATCGGAGCACAGTCGCCTGCCCACCCGATTCCTACGCCCAAGAAGCTCACGTGTGGGACTCATCAGCACTCTGCCTTCCATGCGCCGCTCCACACTCTGACGGAGTCTTCGTCAGCAACTGGACGCTATCGGCCTCGCCATGCCATCAACCCGACCTTCGTTACCTCCATGGTCTCTATCTCAGTCCCGCTGCCTTCAGAACTACACATCAACTCCTTCCCGTCTTCTCCCAAAGCAAGCCCGAAGGTTTCGCTGACATCCTCTACCCGTCCCCCTGGAACTACATCGACAAAGTCAAGTACGACCCCGACCCAGAAAATCATCCAGATCTCCCTTTTGCCCAAAAGGAAAGCAGCCTCTTCTGGCGCGGCGCAACCTCAGAAGGAGTCTCCCGCGCCGGCACATGGAAAGGCATGACACGCCAACGCCTCGTCCACCTCGCCAACAACCTAACCACCACCTCCCGCTCCCCCACCCTCCCACTCCTCCTCCCAGACCCTTCCCTCCCCGGAGAATTCACCTATCAAACCCTCCTGGCCAATCCGATCTCATCCCTCAACCTTTCCCTCAACATCTCCATCGTCGGCGGCATAGCCCGCGCCTGGGACAACGACGGCGCCGCCCAGACCGCCGAATTCGGCCTGGCCCCACCCACCGACTTCCAAGACCACTGGCGCCACCGCTACCTCCTCGACATGGACGGCGCCGGCTTCAGCGGCCGCTTCCTCCCCTTCCTCCAATCCCGCAGCCTCCCCTTCCGCACCGGCATCTTCCGCTCCTGGTGGGACGGTCGCCTGACCGCCTGGAAGCACTTCGTCCCCGTCGACGTGCGCTTGCATGGTTTGTTTAGCACGGTGGCGTTTTTCATGGGCGCGGCTAGTCCGGAGGGGAGGGTGGAGGGGATTATGAGGGAGAATGTGGGGGCGGGGGAGGAGATTGCGGAGGCGGGGAGGGAGTGGGCGGGGAAGGTTTTGCGGAAGGAGGATATGGAGATTTTTATGTTTCGGTTGCTGTTGGAGTGGGGGCGTTTGACGGATGATGATAGGGATGAGATTGGGTTTATGGGCTGACGTTTGGGATTTTGACTGCGCAACTTCCTGCGACGTTCATTAGCTGCTTTCCCACATTTTCAAGTTCATTTGTGTACGATGCTGTAATTTTGGATTTATTTTCCGACATCATCCCACTTATCATTCAGATGGAAGAGTAACAGTCCAAGCCGAATCGGACGAATGCATGTGATCCAATCAGCAACAGCCAACCAAACCACCCCACCTACTTCTCCATCCCAACCGGCCCAGCACACCCCACCCATTGCACCTCAATACCATCGATCAGCATCCCCACGCGCCATCCATCAAAAACCCCACCCGCCACGAAAACGCAAAATACAAACAGCATCACCGTTAGCGAATACATGACAACCAATGAAAAATCAACCGTTCACACCGACATCCAGACGAAAAGCGAAATGGCCGGAAATCACGGGGGAAAGGGTCCGTGCTTGCGATGTCGATGTCTATGATTGGACGGATCTTTGTTCCGAGAATCCCAAACGGACGATGGCCAAGCTTGTTGGGTTTCTAGTGCTGCGTATCCATCACTCGTGTAAAGTATTCATAGGAATTACATGAGCATGATTCCAGCTCAGCGCCGTGGTAGTTAATGGAACCGCGGAATGGAAGCAAGTGGTTCTTTTTCAACAAGGTGGGAGGAAAGGACTTTCAAGAATGGTGCTTGTGTCTCGGGCTGGGGTTGGTGGTGACCTAGCCGGTACGGGTGAGAAAAGAGTCGACGATGCACTGCACTCGTGAAACTACGTAAAGCAATGTACCTTTCTCAGGACAACGATCATTGAGCATCAAGTGTGATAAAGGCAATCATTTTGACAAAGATGGATATCGTAAGTATGTATTGAGCATAAACTCTTCTCTATTTTAGTGTACATCAAGCATCTTGGCATTTCGTGGCGTCAACACCTTGGCGGACCCAAACTCCGAACGGTCATCATTTTCCATTTTCCCGGGGTATATCTAAGCACAATGCCTGACTTGCCGCTTCCCAAAAACCCGACGCAGTTAACCACCATCATTCATCAACATGAAATCAGTCACGACTTTCGAATTTTGTGAGTCTCATAGGAAGAGTCTCTTGCCTGATCAACATCCTAAAACTCGAGCTCGAGTTCGACTAATTCCCCTCGGATGTTGTTGATCGCGACCTGCATACCTTGGCCTTCTTTCAGATTCTGGACGACGTCGTCATCAACCATGATCCTAAATCCTTTGTCACACAGCCAGATGCATCGGTGAATGCTTGTGGCATCGACCAAGACGGCTGCAGCCACTCTGCGAGTCAATTCATTGACCGTGCGTTCCACGAGATATATTGGTGCATAGCGCTCACGTTGGACAGAGCGAACGTAGAAACAAGCTACTCTGGGTTTTAGGGGTGGCATTGCTGTCATACCTAATGACCATGGATCTGCCACATCGGATGTCGCGTGCCCTGAATCATCAGAGCTCGACCCTGGTGTATGTCCGGTGCAATGCATTGAAGGCGTTGTAATGATTGATGTCAGAGCCGCTGGCATTGGATCCTTAGAAGGAGACCACGATGCATTGAAGCCTGGGGCCTTGTCCTGCGACATTTCGTGTGATGTGGGGTACCAATCGCAGTGCTGCTGCTTCTCGCCCTGTTGATCGAGGAGGGTTTCTCGCCGAGTCACGGTGCAAAGCTTCTGCAAACTTCTGAGCCTAGAGCGCACTTCCTCTTCCTGAGCTTTTCCCAGGCTCCGTATCCTTTTCGGCATGTCTCCAGAGTTTGTCGACATTTTTCTCTCATGCTGTCCGTGGCCATCGTTCTTTTGCTTTGGACCGAGCTTGGAAGGATGTAACTTCTGCTTCAACTTCTCAATGCGTTTTGCGGCAGTGGCGGCATCATTGGATGTCTTACGCTCCGCACCATGGCTTCTGAAGATCTGTATTCGGCAATAGCTTATTTCCGGGTCTGTCGTTGGGAATCGCAACGAAGTGGTCGAGACTTCTTCGGTCTTGCAACAAAGTTGCATGGTAACTCCATGGACACCTTTAGCATGACTGAAATCCGTCGATAGAAAGTTCAACTGAAACTTGATTGAGCAGTGCCTTGGAAGGCCGGGATCGACGCTCCACACCAAGGAGAAGCCATCGGAGTGGACCACTTGGAGGTTTGACATGTTATTTGGATTGTCAGGATTGCGCGAGTCAACGAATTTAATTGCCTGGAACCTCCCATTGAAGAGATGGCCCTCATCCGCGCCTCGGCCCTGGTCCCAAAGTCGCCAGGATACCAAAGGCCGTTTTCTGCGGGACTCGGTATCGAATGCGATTTGAACAGAAGTGCAATACAGTGTGTTTCCAGACTCTGATGCACAAGGCAATGTGTCTTGTACCAACAGGGAATAAGTTGAACCTTTGTTCAAGTAAGTTACTGCATCCTCGTCCGGTTTTCTTATCAAAGCCGGGGGTGCGTTAAGCTTGTGCAAGAAGCGCTGTCCATGGCTATCTCCAACGCCGCCAGTGCCCGGGCGCAGGGCACTGTCAATGCTGTCAATGCTGTCAATGCTGTCAATGCTATTTGCATAGACTTGGTCCAAAACCATGGAACTATTGCCAATTTCCTCGTCGTTCATTGAAGGACCAAAAGATGGGGGGCCATTCCACGGAGGTGAAAGTGTATTGGGCTTTGGATCTGGACTTATCCCGGAGGACCATGATCGATCGTGGGCAACAAAATCTGACCACCAGTCTCCCCGAGGCCTCGGGCACGTTGTTGTATCTGGTCCCATGAATGCTAGCTGCTGAGCTTCAGCTTCTTCATGGTCCACGATGCCCACCTGGCCAGTAGATTCGCCCTGTTCAAATGTCGAGCACGACTCAGAGGCGTTTGCCTCGGAAGAAATAGTCGAGCCGGAGTAGAATGAGGGTACAGGTGGTGCAATCTCGGCCAGACTTCCATGCCGAGGCGTGTCACTACATTCACTCGGATCAGCTCACGGTCAGGATGGGAGACGAAGATGAAGAGGAAAGACGCCTCACTCGTTTGCCGAATGGCAACTCAAATCCGAGGAATCGGCCTGCTCCAAGGCCAAAACATGGATGGGAGGCAGCGTACCCGGCGCAACATCTGGATGGTTCTGCCTGAAGCGGGAATACAGATTGATGGGCAGTGTCTTGGAGCTCTGCCTGTGAGCAGCACTTTCAGCCAACCAACACCATCAACAGCATGAGATCGGCGCTTCAGGGCAATCGCCTTCTATCAAGCTTGTGGGGCATTGTGGGCCGAGTGTCAGGACATCTACGTACCGCCTGCGAAACATTGGAGTGCACTCGCCGTGTCGAGCAGTCAATCGCGACCTCGGTGGCCTTGGAAGGCGCGACAGCGAGCACCACGGGTGTCATTCAGCACCCGTCTTTTCCGCACTACTTCGCGTGGTGGAGCAGAGCCGTGTCTCAATTATTCTCAAGCAGCAGGGCAATAGTCACGAGGGACAGGCCACGTCTGAGTGCTTAGGCAGAGGTCAACTCGTACTGTTCCTGTGGCTGAGAAGGTAGCAGATTTGTACTCGGAGTGGGTGGCTCAGACTGCTACACCACGCAAATGGCATGAGAAAGAGGGGAGAGGGGTCGCGGGTCTGCGTGTAAGCGGGTCAAGCGCACCGGCTCCGCGAGATGCAGAGTAGAGCAAAGTTGGAAGTTGAGAAGTAAGGAAAGTACTTTGTGTGGCGTGTTCCGAGTGGACGACATGGATGGGCGAGTGCAGGGCCAAGGGCCAAGGGCAAAAGGCCAAGGCGCAGTGGAGGATTGCACTGAGATGCTCCTTCTGCATCGAGATCCATCCGCACGGCATCGAGATCCTCGCTCTCCCGCATCGAGATTGCTCTACAGTTCTGCCATCTGCCATCTGCCATCTGCCACCCTGAAACGCAGGGACCTGAGCCTGCTGGACCCTGGATTTTAGTCGCTAGTCCCGTCTGCCTTGGCATCTGTGGCACTGCTGTGGCTTGATGACGCACTCCGCGCCGTCCTCGACTTCATCGTGGTGGGCGGCCCGTCATCGTCGATCTCCGCCTGTGGCTGGCAGTCGGCTATCTCTCGATCTCCCATGAATCGAGCCTGTTGGGTCCATGGCATCGCGGCCTCGGACGTCAAACACCGGATCGTGTCTGCAAGTGTCGGACATGCCCTTTCTCGCACATGTATGGCTTGGTCAATCAACATGGCTGATACCGACGAGACATCGCTGGAGACCCGTATGGAGCAATTGTCAATACCTGATGAGACAGAAGTACAATGCCTGGCCCATCTGGCAGACGCCCCTGCGGCAGACCCCAGCGCCTTCGTGGATCCAACCCTACCGGTAGCATGGTATCATCCGTATCAACACTTTCAGCCTGCAAACATGGACGTTCCTGCGTATCCGCCGGTTTTCCTCTTTGATCCGCCCTTTACACAAAATGCCATGCACGCCCAAAACTCTTCGTGGTTCACCATGTCTCGGCAACATTGTCAAGGTAACCCATATAACCAGCACCTGTCCGCTCCTTGGAGTGCTTTCAAAGGTCCTCAGCGCGCATCGAGACCAGAGCGGCGATCCTATCCTCCAGCATTCCGGCAGTCTTCCCCGGGGAGCCAGATCCCTCGGAAATGTGTCAATAGGTTAGTCCTGCCCCTTCCGCACAATGCGCCCCTCAGCACGGCATTCAGATCGGTCAATGCTACAATAGAAGCCGATGAGGAAGTCGCGGACGTCCACCCTTTTGAGCCCTCGTGGAGACACGGACCACCCAGAAATCCTCAGCAATCAGGGCATGGACTATGGGTGGGAAATTTACCGAGCTGTACGAATGTTTTAATGCTCAAGGACCACCTTTTCATCAGGAGAACAGGACACCATACAAAGTGTGTTCCTGATCTCAAGGAGCAAATGCGCCTTTGTCAATTATCGTACCAGAGATGCTAGCTTGAATGCCGTGGGTAGATTTCACGATTCCGAGTCTAAAGGCATTTGACTCGTGTGCCGTATCCAAAGGGTCAGTAATAACGGTGGCAAAGTTGGATCTGAAGGCAGCGGTACAAATTCTAGACCGCTTTCTCACGACGGTGCTGTAGCAAACGAAGGCATTGCCAAAGACTCATCTGAGAATGATAAGCAGTTGAGTGGACCGTCCGTCCAATCGGCGGGACCTAGCGATCCGCCTGCCAATTCTGAGGTGAGATTTTTCATCATGAAGAGTTTGGCGGTGGAAGAGCTCTTATGGTCAGTACGAGACGGGTACTGGGTGACCCAATTGCATAACGAGATGGCCCTTAACGAGGCATTCAAGGTATTAGTGTCCAGAACCCCCGATCATTACATTGATCCTCACCTCACAAAATGTAGTGCTGTAGGAACGTATACCTCATATTCTCTGCCAACAGATCCGGTGAATACTTTGGTTATGCACGCATAGTCGACCGAAACGATGACCCTTTGTTCCCGGTACGACAAACCATGGAAGTGGACTCGTGCAAATTAATTCCGCCAGAAATCACCCCGACGCCTGCGACCTCAACCGCACCAGCGGGTTGTGTCATCCGTGATCGCCATCGTGGTACCATATCCTGGGAAGCCGCCGATATTGGTCCTCAAGAGAACGGCAGTCCTACACCTGATGTCTGTGACGAAAAGTCCAATGATGCAAGTCATAAGGCCGATTCAGGTTCGCAAATGAGCAAACCCTTTCCTATCCAGTGGGTTTCCACAAGACGTGTTCCTCTCTATCTCACCAGAGGATTGACGAATCCGTGGAACTCCCATCGAGAAATGAAATGGGCGAGAGATGGCACCGAAATAGAGCCAAGTGTCGGGATGAGATTCCTGGAAATGTTTCAAGAAAAACACTCCCAGTTTGGCATGAGAGAATAAATGCGCCCAAATTGTTCGAATTTCAACATAAAATTCACGTGTATAATTTCATGATCTTGATCGTACCAATGTATATACATCAATTCTTTCCAGGGTATATCGACACCGCCTCTCTGTTGTACCAACTACCAACGCCACTGAGCATAGAATTTGATACATTGGGGACACCACCCAGCCAGGACTCCGTGATACACGCACAATATTCCTTACGGAGAAACGCTTTGCTTTGTGCATTGCTTATTCGCCTCAAGTACAGACCCTTCTCCCATCCGACTCGTCAAGCGATCAGTGGGATCCACGAAACCACGTTCGTTTATCAACCACCAAATAAGCAAAATGTCCACCACCATAAAGAACACCAATCCCGCGACGACTATGTCGTCGTCCCAAAGCTCCAGCCAGCCCGCCATTAACATCGTGATTCCCAAATCACATCGCGATATCATCGCTACCCCCTCCAACCTCCGATATTCCTGCAGCAATCTTATGCGCCAGACTACCGTCGGAGAGGAAGTCGATTTGTGCGGCGTAGACGGCTTATGGATCCGCTGGTCAGACGACAGTCGCACGAGAGTTTGGGTGGTCAATGGCGCCGGACTCGCGAGAATAGCAGTGATTTCCTCTTCAACCAGTGGGGTTTTGCCGTCCGAAACTTGGCCGCTCGTCGGCCCATTGAGCCTGATTCGACAGCCGACGGAGTTTTGTGCGGATGGTGCTAAACTTCGCCCGAGGCAGAATGCGTAGAGAGACTCGTAGGTCAGTAGTGGTGGTGCATGCCCGTTGGCTGTGGGTAAGTCGGACGGTGGGATGAGGATGGTGATGGGTAAGGGTGCACTGTGACAATTCCGTGCCTCGAATAGAAATATCGAAATCGATAGCAAGGGAGGAGGATATTTCATGTTTTCGTCATGAGAGACGGCCTTGGTCGTGAAGGCGAACGACAAGCGCCTTCTTTTTACACGAAGACATAGTTACTGAAAAAGCAGGAAAAAGCTCAAAGCAACAACGACTCGCCCTCTAGAGCCTAGAACCCCAAACCATCGCACCTCCCTCCACAAAAACCCACCTCATCGCTCCCGCCCTCCCATCCAAAGCAAGAGCACACTCCACGCGTGGCGCAAGGCACGAGAGTGGCTTTCCGACCCACTGAGGCGCAAAACCTAGTCGATCGCTTACCAGATCCACACACCTGCATCTCGATCTGGTTACCCTGCTGTTTTGGCGAAATCTAGAATCAAGGATTTGTTGGCAAAGAGGGCAGTGAAAGATTTAGGCGTGGGGAGGTGAGGTTTTGGTGGCACGGCCACTTGCGGGTGATGACGCGGTAAGATAGGGCTATGTACATAGGTGGTGGTGATGTGGCTAGGGCGAGGGAGGTGGTTTGGCACGTGATATCTGATATCTATGAGCACTACGCCTCGTAACAGGTCATCAATATCTGTACCACAGTACTCGGGATAGAGCCAAGTAAGTCTCCAGCGACGTAGTTCTTCCAGCCAAGTCTCAGATCCTCAACTCTTTCAACTTCCCCCCCAAATTTTCGTCGCATAAGCCTTTCTTCAACGTTTCAGATGAAAAGCAAAACCGATTCAAGGAATCCAGACTCCAGGCGAAACCGTCCACCCAACGCGAATTACCTGGCTAGATACTCAACTACGGTATCATTTCTTGAACAGTGATCTCGAAACTCAAAATCTACGGCTCCGTCTCGATGAAATGCTGGCTTTCCATCGGGCAATGAAGGAATGAGAATCTCCACACCGCGCACGCAACATATACGTTTTGATCACATCATCCCCCGACCCACTTCCACCACGCTTCAACACCCCCGGTCAAAAGCCTCTCCCCTCCCTTTTCCCAAATTTGGCTTCTCGTTCTACTTCCAACTCACTCCAACCCCTCACCTCGAAATTCCTTGAGTCCCCAAAAGAACCCTTTCTCCCCCCCTTCCCTTTCTCCCAAATCCGTTCATCTTATATTCTTATTATCATCCTTCAACAACTTCATTTCGTGAGGGGAAAAGCGGGAATTCCAATAAATTTGCCGAAAACACAATCACCACCCGCAAAAACAAATCAAACACCCAAACAGCCAGCCAACGTGCGCAACCGCCGCTCTTATTCTTCGTCGAGTGCCGAACGCGTGCGATGAGACCAACCACCTCTTCTCTCTTCCTTACACACGCCCTCTCCCTCCTATCTATCTCCACCATCACTCACACGTAGACAACCAACTCAAAGCCACAAAAAGAACGAACATCTGCTCAACTCTAATTCCCCTCCCATCAAACCACCGCACCAACAAACAAAGTGCAGACACACGCACGACCCCCCCGTGACGTTTCCACACCAGCAGAGTTCCCCATCTTGCGGTTTTTGCGGGGGGGCGTTCGTGAGTACCATATGGAGTTTCTTCTTTAACGTCCTGGTTTCGCGGATGGATCGATGTTGCAGTTTGATGGCGCCATGTGTTCTATGTCTCACCGAACGCTGAGAGATTGTCGGATGGAAGGAAAAGAGCATGGGTGTCGGAAAGCACGGGCAATCATCCCAACGTCCTTTTGTCCGTCCAAGAACAGCACGAGTGGACATCTTGCAGAATTCCGGTAAGTTGACGATACACAAGGGCCGTTCTCTTCGGGCGGAAGAGTTCGAAGCTCAAAACATGCTCGCGCGGAAGCGTGGATGGCGGGAAGAAGGGGTCCGTGAACGGAGACGAGATTCTTTACGTGGGAGAGCTTGAAGCGCTCGCATGGTATAGGTGGAAGGTAAGTGAGAATAGGGACGTGGTGATTTAGGCTTTGTCATTGGGATTTCATGTTGCCCTATGGAGTGCCAGCCAGCCAGCTAGATTCCAAAGGTTCGCCAGCGAAACCCCCGAAGTCATCCACCACCGTCGATTAGATCCCCACATAAACGCAACGCCAAATAGATATTCAATGGATCATTCCCTGTGATCTTTTGACGTCGGCTGGGTCCCCTCACAAATCGTCCCCACGTATCCCCTCGTGCACCAACTCTGCACCGTCTATTTGGTGCCTCCCGGCACTGGTTCCATGACCGCCTAGCCCGCGAGCGCTAGGCTGCCCCAGGACGGTGGGACGATGGCAGGTAAGCTGTCCATGTTGAAGAGGGTAGGGAAGTGCGAGGGCGCAATTTGAAAGGGGGCGGCAATGGAGGTGAAGGTTGTGGTGGTGATGAGGAGGGGAGGTTGCTGAGAATATTGATTTCTCCAATATTTTGGAAACGGAATGGGTGTTCGATTGGTAGTTGATAGGGGATTGGAGCAATTTTTGTAGAAGCAGAGAGCGGGGACGAGGAGCCGACATGAAAGCAACGATGCTTGTAGTGCATTGTGGTGGTCGGTGGGGGCTGCGAACGTTACTGAACCGGGAGTAGATTGTTGGTTTGCCCAGTCCTCTCTTTTTTTAATTGGAACATTGGCAAGTCTCATGCCAACTGAGTCGTCGTGCACGTGATCGTCTCACATTCAAGACTTCTCTCTGCAAGTCGCGGTGATAGCTTTTCTGTTATGTTATGCGAACGGCTGTGGCCTCAGAAATCTGAGACCAATGACAGCGATGGATAGTCGTGGCGAATGCATCCCTCTGGTTTATCCAAAAATCAAGGCTATTCTCTAGATATCAAGTAGTCTTGTCGCCCACAACACAGTGTTGCGTGTATGCTGAGATCTATTTGCCCTTGGCCGGCGGTATCCATCACTGATGACATGAGATAAGTTGCAGCGCCTGGGCTCGAAAACATCAGCATTCAGAGTTGACGTTTGGAAATACGTAATGCTGGAATTCTTTATCATGGCTTCTTCCAAAATTGCGGATAGTGCGCCAGTTCTTTTCGCAAACCAAGCTCGAATTGATATGGGCAGGGACTGTGCCACGATACCCCTAGATATCTCGAATGTTCGTCTGATCGAAGGTACGTCAAAGTAGGAGCCTTCGGTCATCCGCTGCCTAAAGTTTCGAGCCCCCTTTCGGTGATTCCCTCTCTGCGAACCATAGGTCCAGCGCCCAAGCCATTCGTTGCTTGAATCTCTGAATCAGCCTCGGCCCTTAACTTCTCATATCTCTCGCCAGTCTCCTTAAGCAGGCTTTGCACCTCTTCTTGCCTCGTCTTGATGTCCTCTCGTTCTTTCTTGATTTCCTGTAATCTTCTCTCCTTCAGATTCATCGAATACTGCTTCGCCGCAAGCTGATCCTTGAATTTCTCCACACACCCACTCAGCGTAGGCAAAGGGGTAATCTTTGGCGGTGTCCTTGGTCTCCTCGGTTTCACTTTCTCCTCGTCTTTGTGTAGCCCATCCATACCCTTTTTTGTCTGCGCAGCTTCATAGGCTGCCTTTCGCTCTGCCTCGCTATCATCCTCCGAATCATCAGAGCCAACTCCTTCAGCTTCATCAATCATGTTTCGCATTTCAGCCTCATGTCGCCGTTTCTGCTCCCTTTCTGCTTTTTTGCCAAGAGCTATGCGCCCGTCCGAGACGAATTCATCGAAGCCTTCAGCTAATTCTTCATCATCTCTTACTAAACGGGTTTCTTCCTTTTTGCTAGTCTTTTGTTGAGCGTAAGGCAGGAGTGATCTCTCATCGTTGGAGGAGGCGTCGTCCTCTTCTTCAGCAGGGTCCGCATCGTCGTCGTTGAGGCTTATAAAATCTTGCTCTTTCGCTAATCGGGCACGTCGCTCCTTCTTTTCGCGAATCTCAGCATCCGTTGGAATTGCAGAATTGGAGTCTTTGACTATGAGATCCGAGCCAAACTTGGCCGCTAAGTCGAGGGTTCTGCTATCTTGGTTTTCGATGTCGGAACGGGAGCCTAAATCCTTAGGCGTAGAAGGTGTAGAAGTCTTCAATTCATTGAGATGGTCCACGCTGTAGCTCGGCCGCTCGTCTGTATGCCTCAGCGGAAGATGGTTTGCAGAGACATTAGCTGCCAGTGATTTCCTTAATGCATTCTTCTCGACAGCTTGCCGACTTAAGTTCAACTTCTTTGGTGTGAAAACGGCAGGTTCACTATCGCCATCGTCCTCAGTCATAGAAGTACCACCAGGGCCGAAAGACATGCGAAGAGACGAGCGCTTCTTCGTTTTGCTTGATCCTCGGGATGTAATTGAGGGGCGTACAACGGTAGGGGTGAGTTCTGGGTGGGCTGTCAGCCTACGTGCCGGCGAGACGTGTCAGAAATCCGCACTGTAACAGGCTCATAATGGTACATACCTTGCTCCTGACTTTCGACCCCAGACTGGCCGCTTCCGCCGCCATCTTCATCTTCATCCTGACCCACCTTGCGGGGCTGGCGTCTTGCGAAGGAGGATTTCATGACAGCGAATAGAAAGCGACAGTAAAGCGAGGGCGACCTGACCTCGGAGGCTCGTCGCACAGAGTGAGCTGCGAAGGCTCACGACGGAAGAGATGTAGATCAATGATGTGGAAGATCTGAATATCAAATTCCCACTAGCGCAGCCCTAGAACTATTCTACGCCTTGCAGCGCGAAATTCTAGCTCCGAGCTCCAAGATAATACAGAGCACTCACATTCGTCATGCCTCAAGCTCAACCTGAGCTCAAGAAGGTAACTAGACAGTCCAAATATGACGTTTCCTGCGCAACCCCCGCTAACTTCGCGGTGCCCTTTTACAGTACCTCGACAAGCGACTCTTCGTCCAATTGAACGGTAGCCGAAAAGTCATTGGCGTGCTCCGGGGTTACGATGTTCGTCGACCTTCCCATATTCTCGTTTGCGTCTATCATGAGGGGACCCTAGAGGGTTGAGACATGTAGCGCTAATGCGTTATACGCACACAGGTCTTTCTCAACATCGTTCTTGACGAAGCGGTAGAAGAGAAGACAGGGGGGGAGAAAGTGAGGATTGGGATGGTGGTATGGCTCCATTGTCAAATTTTTGTGTATAGGATAGCTAGGGGACTGATATCTGGACCTGTGCCTAGGTCATAAGAGGCAACTCTGTTGTCATGCTAGAGGTATGTTCAAAAACTCTACTGCTCGATCATGGCTACAGGACCGGCTAGCTCACTATCCATAGGCTTTGGAACGCATAGGAGGCGATAGAGATAGAGGATGAGTCGGAAACGGAAATGGAAATGGAAATGGCATACACGACAAAGGCTGCAGTAGTTGGTCGCCTACGAGCGTAGAAAGCAAGATTCGTGATACCCTTGGGCGCTGTCCGCAACCAGAGACAGCTTGGGATGTAGCTTCTGCTGGATATTGGTATGGGTCTGGCTATAAAAACTCTCTACATCTATTCGATAGACCATGAACAGCATTTAACCCGCCACTTTTCAATCCATACTTCAGGACCTTTGCAAACATTGTAGGTATGATGGTTGTACGTATGGAAGTTTCAAATGATGACAGTCAATTTTATAATAATTTTATAAATTATTTCTTTTGCTGTGACATGCACTACGTATGGCATCCGAAAACCTTGAAAAGCGTCTCACATCAAGGTCGGACAATGAAAGGACTTGAAAGACTTGTTTTCGCGTTGGTATATTCGAAAGACAGACAGCCGTTAACAAGTAGTGAAAACATTAATGTTGACATGAACTCGTGAGCTCATTGCCACAACAGATAACGAACGCCAGATGGTCTGCGCAACCCCCGACCTTACTCGTACAAAATGAACTCCGTTTTCGGTTGGTAGTAATACATTGAAAAGGGTATCAATGAAATTAACCCCGACGTTTTGATTGGGTCGTGTCCGTGAGAAAATTAGAATCGTCGCCTCCACCCCATCGTCTTTTCAATCCTGTCGGATCGTAAGTGCTTGCGACAGTATCGCGCCACATGCTTGATGTGACGAATGAAGGGGCGGGCGTGGCATATGCTGGTACTTGCGATGCGGTCTGCACCCTGGGAAGAGCGGGTGCCGCTGAAGAGAAGGGGTAGGATTGCTGTTGCTGAGGCATGCTGCTCTGCATAGAAGAAGCGGATTGTGTTGGGATCGATGAGGGAGTGTAAAGAGGCGGAGACTGCGAAGTGGCTGCGGATGGCAAGGCAGCAGAGGAGGCAGGTCCGAAAGCGGTACTCCATTGACTGCGAGTACAGTCAGCATTAATCGCGCACACGAAAACGCCGGTGCAATACTTACTTGAAAATTGGAGTTGGGTTCCATTCGACTTGGCTGGTCCCTATCGAGGGCGTCTGCATTGCTAGTTGATGCTGCTGGCCGTTTGTCATCATTGACATGGAGGTCGACGGTAATGACAGGTCCTTCGGCATTTCAAAGCCTGCCGAGACAGGTGGGGTGATTGGTTGAGTATTGTACGGCATTTGGTTGACCTGGGCATGGGATTCATGGCGGGCCAGCATCGGAGGGGGATGACCGGGATCGAGAGGAGGGCTAGGTTGTAAGCCACTCGAGCTTGGACTTGCGAATGGAAAAGTCCTCTTCAATTCAAAGGGCCTGCTCGTGTCGGCTGAGAAGGCTTCTCGAAGAGCATCGATCTGGGTCTGCATTTCCGGCATTGGCCAGGCAGAAGTGCAGTTCTCAAGAATACGCATGTGACGGGTGAAGTAATCTTTTGCATCAGCATTGAAAGCTGGGTCTGGAGAAGTAATAGCCACCTGAATCAGGTTAGCGAAGCGTTCTGAGGTATTGGAGACGCGAATCAGCCCACCAAATGGATCATGGTGCAAGTCAGCACAGCGTAGATGACAAAGTTGATCCCACGTTGCATGCACAAAAGTCCTGGTAATCCAAACGTTTGAAGAACACTTTCTTGAAGGCGACACATGTTCTTGGATGATCCATAGCAGACTGCCATGTGCCTTCTCCAGCTACGATCTGAGTAGGCGCTCGCGTGTATCAATTGTGGTCTATGAAGCATAATGACAGTGAGATGGTAATATGAGTGCATATTACCAACGAAATGACTCGGCAGCCACGGCGGAGTCTCGTCGTCAGGAAACTTGACTTGAAGATCTCGTGGAAGTTGCTCGAGCCACTGGTCCAAAGTGTTATTCAGATTGGCAAATCTTGGGTCAGCGACCCAGTCCTTTTGATCGCCCGATTTGACACTTCCTTTGATATCATGCATCTTTCTCACACTGCTAACCTTGCGTGTGAAGTAAGTGAATTGCCGTGATATCTGGTAATCCGAGCTATCAATGCCTAACAGAGGTCGTTGAATCTCCATGTCAACAGTCTCAGGATCAACGCCCATATCAGTGCGACCTACACAAGTTTAGCACTACGACTATAGGAACTTATGGTAGTACCCTCAGCGTACCTTGTGGTCCACCAATCATGATCTCGCATATGAAAATATTTTGCCATATTCGAGTCCTGATGAGGCATTCAGTAGGATCTGATTCGCAATCTCGTCCAGTTTTATGCTCGTTGTAATGTTCGTGGAGATCAAGATCATGCGCCATGGTAGTGAGTTTCTTGACCGTCATCCAAGACCGATAATAGTAGCCTCGCTTAGGTGCAGATTCTCGAGCCTTCAAAAGCAATAGTAAGGCCTGGATTGTGCTTAGCCTTGGTACATCCATAAAGCAATCCTCGTGTTCTAGCATATTGTCAGTAAAGTCATGGAGGAGATGGAGAGGGAAATCTACTGGATGCTAACGCGAGCCACTGAGCGCCCTGAGCTGGATCATCCGACATTCTTCCAGCACAGGCAAAGATTGCCTCCAAGATTAGTGGGGAGATGGAAGAGCGATTGCATCTCCATTGTTGGTAGAAATAGGGCTTGCTGATGACAGGAACGTAAGGATGGATGTGTGTGAAGAATATCTCAAATAACTCCAGACACTGCTCATCTGAAGGCATGAGCGCGGGAGGGATCCTGACAGTGGAGCCAGATCCTATCATAGTCGTCGGCAATTTGACTTCGAATTCCTCAAACGCGGGAGCCTCAGCGAGACTCTTCTTTTGTAGTGAAATGTACGGAGCTATGCAGAATCAGCATCAAAAGATCAAATAGATAAGCGCCAGGCGATTATTAATTCAATGATCCAAATTAACATACCAACGCCACTTTCGTTGATTTTGAGAACGCCTAAGACATCACTAAGTTCTGAGGTGGAATAAGGATCACTATGCCAGACCAAACCATTTGGCGGCTGAAGTGGAGCGCTGTAAGGTGGGTCAAACGAGCTGTGATCGCGATAGAGAGGATCTGCAACAGGTACGGCCATTGAAGCGACATCGTCGTATGTCAGTTCATGTTGGCTGAATGCTTTGTCGGAGTAGGGTGGAGTGTGGAATGGAGGAAATCCGGCGCTGTAGGGTCCTTGAGATACATGTATATGATCTTGGGGTGTTTGTAGCTCAAAAACTTGTGGTCCACCTCCAAAAGGATATTCATCATCACCGCTCCCATCGGAGTTGTCGAAGTCTAGTACTCGCTCGAGTCCTGACATTTGGCTTCCACCTCCGTTAACCCGATCGTAATTGAGCGTTGGCGGAATGCAATGCTGTTTCAATCGCACACAGGAACCACAAGGCCACTGATTTGTTGTTGCAGCATCGCACTTGATTTTCCTCTTCCTGCAACCCTCACATGCTCTCATGACTGAGAGGGATGTTAGCATAGGGACAAGGTACGAATTCGAACATTGAAGGTACCTTTCAAACGCTTGTGGCGGTTATGCTCATCCACGAAGACATAGTCTAAGCATTCGGTCAGTCTGTTCTATGAATAGCAGGAGCTCATCGGTCTATTTCGTGTAGAAAGCGCTATACGTACTTTTCTTGTCAGCGCCAATCCCCAAATTCGGAGGTGCAAAAGAATAGTTCTGCATGACTGGTTTCTGCGGCAGCAAAGGCCGTGTGTCGAATGCAGTGCTCATCGATATGGCAGAGATACACCAGTGTATTCATGTATAGATTTCTCGTCTCTTCCAGCAAGCTTAAACTTCGAAATTATAGCCGTCTGTTTCCAACACAGAACAGGTGTATGCCCAAGCACAAATAAACATCTGTCCAGTGGATCACAATAATTTTCTCTCGTCCTCTGAATGAAGAAGTGTTTCGGGTCGGCAGTAAGCGGGGAACACCGCGATGGATTCTTGATGTTGAGAAGAAAGCGGCTCAAGGCTAGATCAGCGCTGTGGGATAGCTTTGCTTGATCTGGGCCGAGACGTCCGCGGTGACGACAGTCGGTTCAAGCTCCTTGGGAAGACACAGTCGCTAGCGGAGGGACACACTTTGGGTCTTTAAGGCTATGATATGGCGACCCTCGATGATTTTAGCCGGTTGGATAAATTTGGTCGCATCGAACAACGACGTTATCGAGATTCAGTGGTCAGGCAGAGATAGCAAGACCGATGAGATCAGACACTCAGGTACGACGTTCGGATACAGGGCTCTTTCTAGACTGCTCCGACGATAGGGCAGTATGAAAAGCGGCTCGTCAGAATCCTTATAATAGTGTCTCGTTTCTTTTTGGCCCCCCCCACACCATTAGACTATTGCAGCTGTTAGAGTTGCCTGAATGGAAGAGGCGCGAAATCCCTTAGGATCAGTTGGCTGCTAGAGCAAGGGTATGATGGCGGAAGTGGGCGGTGGGCGCAGTCGTTGCAGATGTTGGTAATCAAAGTTATGGGAGAAGAGGCAGATGAAGTGTACGCGCCGCAGGAATGTTTGTGTGACTGCGCTTGGGGGGAGTTGGAAGAGAATAGGGATAGAAGACGCCGGAATGGCCGAGTCGAGCGGGCAGTACGAATATGGTCGATGATCAAGAAAATACCGCTGGCGCGCGGGGTTTTGGTACGTCGGAGGGCGAGCGTCGAGATTTGGAGGATGTTGGTTGATCGCAACTCGAACCAGGGTATGCTGTCAGAATAGACAGATGGTGCATGGAAGGGGGATCGGCTTCTTCTTTATCGCGATTGTCGTCATTCGTTGAATTTGGGCATGTAACTGCAACGGTGGGATTTGTGATGCCTGCAGTGCCTGCAAGATTAAAGGGTGGCGCTTCGCCCCGACGAACCTTGACAGGACAGACGCCGCAGCGCACGAATGATGTTGTTCGCTGTCGGCCAAGGCAGCCAGGCCGCGAGTTGAGAAAGAGAAGAGCTGAAGGCTGGAGTGGGTGGGATTCAGACACTGCGGTGGACTCGAGAGAACCGTGCGCTCAAAGCTGGACAAGCTGGACCCCTCCTCCACAATTCGCCTCGGGAGTTTTGTGAGCGAATGAAACACTCAGGTCCAGACCTGTAGGAATCCTACAGTAGCCAGAGTAGGAATCGATAACGACAGGCAATTTGGAGAAGTCACCGGGAACGATATGCCAGCTAGGAATTATGCGAGTCATTATATACACCATGCCAGCTACGACTATGGGAGGATTATGAATGGGAAAGGCACATATCGCCATAAATAGCCTCGATGATGATCCTTCTTCCAACCTCGGTTTGGCGCGTCCAAGCAAAAGACTCGAAACTGCACAGCGGCCGTCGCTGGGCTTCCATTACAGTCGTAGTCATTCTGGACAAGTGGCGTCCACCAGGTCGAAGAATCGATGCCGAGGGTATGGTTGGAGGTGCATAAGAGAGCCAGTAGACGTCAAGAATCACCCAGGCAATCAGAAGCGAAGCCACATCAGCGGGACATGGCGACAGGAACCATGCGGGACGGTTCGATAATGTCTCTGGGAAATGACAATTCGACCGCTGTGTACTCAGGCAGAGGCATCGCTGCGGCACACTTCGAAGAATAGAACTAGAGACTGGCTAACTGGAGATCGCCTAAATGGTCGGATCGTCCGGTAAGGACCGCCTGCGAGTGCTTTACAGCCACCAACATGACGGCAGGGGTCTGGTATCTCTCGCCAACCATCTCCATGACGAATCCTTTGCTCTCGCCGGCCAGATATATCGAGATGATAATACTTTTTGCAAACGACAAGTATCCCACACAAGTGTACCCTGGCGTCACCGGCGCCATGTTGATACAAAACATGGGTTTGGTGTCCCACAGACCCTCTCCATGTCTGCCTTGTGAGTCGTGAAACTTCTTAGCTCATGTCGTTGGGAAATTTTCTGGAGCATCAGTAGAGTTGGAGAGGACAGAACATGTCTGACGTCTCATCGAGATGGGGGCGAGATACCACCGTCGTGCGTACCTGATTGGAACCTTCTAGCGCAATGTATAGAAGCCGTGGGGGTCAGGGCTCCCTGGCCGGCTGATGCATGGAAGGTGAATAATCGAAGACTAGAAGTCAGCACGACTGTTAGCCCCCAGTCGCACAGCCTGGCCCGCCGCACATGTACACATGTGTTCGACGCCATATCATTGGGCTTTCCAGTCACCCTATTAAGCAACTTGTGCATACGGGAGAGGGCAGCGATAACCACAATGAACAGCTTCCAATGCAGCAGGTGTGCACAAGACCAAAATCAAAAGTCGATAAAGACGAACACAGCGGGAATCTTGAATCTTGGGGATTTCACGCTAGGCCGTTTTGTGTTAGACCCTCAAAGTCTCCGTCCCGAGGTACTATTCTTGACCTTCAAGCGCACTAGATTCATTCGATACTCTATGCGACATCAAAGACATCACAATGGAATGTTGACACGTTCTCAGCCACAGAAATCATAGACTTTCGAAAACATGTCCGAGGTACTGAACGCCAATCCCACTGTACGCAACGCTTCAGACTTACCAAGCCGTCGGCGGCAAGGCAAGACTGAAGCTCCATCGAAATTCCCAAAAGGGCTGTTTGCTAGCACTGTCCCCGCATCGGCCTACCTTCCAGACCCCTTCTCGCCTTCCACATCCTCCGACTCAGAACTCTCAGATGAAGACGATGGTGGAGTTGAGCCTATCGATGAGCAAGAAATATACGGTAGGGACATTCTCCCCCGCATCGTGATTGCAGCACCATTCGTTCCCGATCTTCCTTTAGAGGTTACCGTGTCTCAAGTCTACACTCGCGTCTCGCCCCAATATCCTGGCATAGTCGGCTGACTTGTACAGACCTTATCGCTCCCATCTCTGATCCTGAGCACCCTCTGACACTCGGTTCCCTCTCGGTCGTTAATCTTCCGGATATTCATCTTTCGCCTACCTTTCCTGAAAAAGGCGCTGCGTCACCGCTTACTACGCTGACCGTTCTCGTCACCCCCACTATTACTCACTGTTCTCTCGCGACAGTGATAGGTCTTGGTGTCCGCGTGCGACTAGAACAAGCTTTACCTCCAAGATTTAGGGTCGATGTAAGGATAAAAGAGGGCACTCATAGCACCGCCGAGCAGGTCAATCGTCAGCTAGGGGACAAAGAGAGAGTAGCGGCAGCATTAGAAAATGGAACACTGCTAGGAGTGCTGAGAAAGATGCTAGAGGGCTGCGAAAGTGGAGCCGTATAACGTTATATGACGTACGACATTTGACGACTGTAGTTCTACAACAAGCTAGTATCAGGCTCAGCAAATTGACAAGCACTTAGGGTATGTATCCCGCAGCGGAAGGCTTCTGGGCCTTCTCAGTGCACATGCCTGAGGCACGATTGATAAGTAGTATTGGTCGGAGATAGCCATAAAATGAATGTATATATTGAATATTCCATAAGATTGTTTCGCAAACTTTGACAAAACACCTCTTGGCACACTTCAAAACATGAATTCGAGCGCCATAAGAAACAGTGATGCTAGTAGCGAAGCCCATAATTACTTCAAATGTAAGTATGATATCGAGTAGCCAAGTGAGCCACACTCATATGAATGTCCCCTTCGGGAGTGGCGCCAATATCCGAGGGATCAACGATTGGTGGCGGATTGGTGCCTGACTAAAGCAGACGACAAGCAAGAGGCCACATCGCAGTTTTGTGTACACAGAAAGATTCTTTGTCTCAATTGTACAAGGTCTTTGTTTGCAAGGCGTACCTAGAGATCACGACGTCCAGCCTTTGTTCTCAACGGCCAGGGATCTTGATCCGCCGGAAAGTGCTCCCCAAGAAGCCACATTGCTTACCAACTTCCAATCTCTCACCATCACACTAAAGTAATCATGGAAAGATAACCAGACCTTTTTTTGCTATAACGAATTCCCCTTTCACCATCGACGTCTTCTCGCATACACGCCCACCGCTGCCGCAATGCGCTCTGCTGCGAAAGGGTTCTACCTTGCCGTCTTCACCCTATTCGGCACCGCTCATGCCAATCCTACAAATACCGCATCTTCCCACGCTTCTTCAGCAGAAGTCTGCGCAGTAAGAAGTCAGAGTAATAGAATTCAGTCTCACACAGCTAATTTACAAAAGATCGAACCCACCGCCATCGTCTCTGACGCATGCGCATCCTACTCGACCCTCGATCATCTTAATGACGCTCTCGCACCGTCTTTGAAGGCCATCACTCAATCTACGGATTTCTTTGCTTACTATAGGCTCAACCTTTATGACCAGCAATGTCCAGTCAAAGCCTGGGATGACGAGACTGGCACATGTGGGAACATTGCGTGCAAGGTGGACACATTAGAAGATGAGAAGGATATACCAGCGGTATGGAGGGCGCAAGAGCTTAGTAAATTAGAAGGTCCGAAAGCCGCACATCCGGGAAAGCAATTACAGAAGGAAAGAGGCAGCCAACGACCACTACAAGGGACACTAGGGGAGGACGTAGGAGAGAGCTGTGTGGTGGAGTACGATGATGAGTGCGACGAGCGAGACTACTGTGTGCCCGAGGACGAGAGCGCGACAGCCAAAGGAGATTATGTGAGTCTGGTGGACAACCCGGAGCGATTCACAGGCTATGCGGGAAGCGACGTCTGGGACGCAATATACAGGGAAAATTGCTTCTCAAAGGATTTGCCAGTTGGAAAGCTGCAGCCCAAAGTTGATGTCTCCAACTTCTTTCAAGCAGCCAGCGACCTTCGATCGGTCATACAAAAGAACTCTCCCTCCATTGAGCTGGAACCCGACGATGAATGCTTGGAGAAGCGGGTGTTCCATCGCATCATAAGTGGCATGCACGCTTCCATCTCCACCCATATCTGCTTCGACTACCTGAATCAGACTACCGGAAACTGGGGTCCCAATCTCCAATGCTACCAAGATCGCCTAGCTTCACACCCCGAACGTGTCTCTAACCTCTACTTCGACTACGCAATCCTCCTCCGCGCAGTAACAAAATTACGCACCTACCTCAAAAACTACACCTTCTGCTCCGGCGACATCTCCCAAGACACAGCCACCAAATCCAAAATCCTCCACCTCGCAGACACAGCCGCATCACACCCCCCCATCTTCGACGAGACCACCATGTTCCAAGACCCCGACGTCAGCGGCGGCCTGAAAGAAGACTTCCGCAACCGTTTCCGCAATGTCAGTCCGCTTATGGAATGTGTCGGGTGCGACAAATGCAGGCTGTGGGGGAAGTTGCAGACCGTGGGATATGGCACAGCCCTCAAAGTCCTCTTCGAATACGACGAGCTCAAGAACGGAGAGAACCCACCTCTTCGTCGAACGGAGCTGGTGGCTTTGGTCAACACGCTAGACCGCGTCTCAAGCAGCTTGACCGCTCTGAACAAAATGCGATATATGACCTACGAATCTACCGCGCAATCCTCCCTCCCCTTCTTGAAAACCTCAACCCCCAGCGCCAAAGACTTCGGCCTCCCAGACGGCAGCGAGCAAAAATCCCCCTCGAAATTCATCGACCATCCCGACGCCCTCGCAGCCATCGCATCCGATAACTTCGACGCCGATGACGACGACGACGAAATCCTCGGCTCCGATGAATCCATTTACGAGTCATTTATGAATGAATTCGGGCTCGTTTTCCGCACGTTGGGGTGGGTGCTTAGATCGTGGGTCGAGATGCCGGGGAAGGCGTTGAAGATTTTCATTTTTGAGGTGGGGAGGCTGTGGAGTTTTTGGTTGGGGTTGCCGATTAGTGAGCGGAGTTGGGAGTTTGTGTGGAGTCCGCGGAGTGATGAGCTGTAAGCAGGATGGATGCGTAATTTGGCATTTAGCGGCATAGGGTGTGAGTTTGGCTTGCTGTAATTGCATTTGCATATATAAAGGGTGTTTATTTTAGTGCATACATGTCATTTATGGGAACAGCATTTTCTATGCGAAAACCATATGGCGGAATTAACGTAGAGGCTTCATTTGACGGACTATTGTCTAATAATGCGACGGGTCTTGAAAAAATGCATTTCTTGTTCTTGAGAGCAAGAGACGAATTGGGAAGAATAGTCAAGAGAGAGCTTTACCTTTGGCTCAAATTCAGACGATGTGAGATTTGTGGTTTAAACTACATTATCCAAAGATTCA
>JAABUP010002556.1_pt1 | contig 34823 bp, 55 predicted proteins | sample 5559201 | NCBI WGS metagenome assembly JAABUP01 (sample SAMN10711887, study PRJNA513373) | rock metagenome | isolation source: Antarctica rocks | place: Antarctica
GATGAGCCCTCAGAGACATTCTCCTCGTCCTCCTCTTCTCCATACCCATCTTCCCCTTCCTCCACAGACCCATATTCCTCTTCTGCATACTCGCCACTGCCTGCTTCGCCAGTCTGTTCCTCCTCGTCTGCCTGTCTCCAGAATCTTGAGGGTCTGTGTAGAGGAGACGATAGCGATGACGCTTCTTGAGCTGCACCTTTCCTTCCCTTTCCTCTCTGCGTTACATCACTGAGGTCAAACATTGTCTAGGGCATTGTATGTGATGCTCAAGGGGTCAGCAAGAAGGCTCAGCTTAAGGCTGCTGTCAGGATTGTGCACAGGAATGATGGAAGTCACTATCAAGACACCATTTTAGCCTACTCTGCTCATTGGGAGTGACAATCAACACACCATTTAGCCTATTCTGTACCTCTGCCCACCATACCATGCAAATCAGTTGCTGGAAGACTTCAGACATGTGGCATGGCATGAATCAGCAGACAGAATGACTTGCAACTGTCCTGAAGTCCAGCGCATGAGCATCTCTAGCTGGATGCTGACGTTGCCGGGCAAAGTGGGCATGGGTTTCCATCACAACACAATGGCGCAATTGGCAACTAGCAACCACTTGCATGATATGATGCAACAACCTACCCTCTTAGGCTCAGCAGCTGTGCGCAGCCTCTGCTGCGCTTCAGTGGGCGCAGCCTTGGCACCTTGCTGAGGCAATGGTGTCTGTGCAGCAATCTGAGATTGCCTCATTCGACTCTTGTGCTGCACCATGCTCTCTGCTTGCTGTGTTGCAGCATGCAAAGCGTCCTGGCTTGCAGCTGTCATCCTTCTGGCCCTGTAGAGCAGCACTAACTATGAGCACGGTGTATTTCCCTTCCTTATTTGTTGATATTTAGCAATGCCACAGGTCATGATAGATCCTGACCATACGCAGGGCAACACTTTGTCCTGAATCGCCAGTAACACCAACCCAGTGTGTCGTTGTAAGGGCATGAGCAAGAACGTCACAGACATAGGGCCCAAGACCCTGCGCCAACTCAGATAGTCAGCTGTTTGCACCAAGCACAGCTGCATAGCTAAACACAGCTTGCGCTAAGCACAGCTCAACACAGCATGCAGCGCCAATGACAGTGTAGGCTGGCTATGCCTGAGACCCTGTGCATACCTAGCACAGACCTCCTCCAGGTCCTCTGCAGTAGAACAAGCAACTGGTTGTTGCTTGCTACTCTCTACTTGAGAGCGGTATGGCTTGTGCATCTTGAGAGCGTCCATCAACTCATCAAGCCTTCTTTCATGTGGGTTTGATGAAGCCCTCTGCCCAAGCCTATGTGTGACACCTTCAGTCTGCGCTGTGCTAGGTAATGATGGGCTCCTGGCAAAGGGGCTGTTGCCAGCTGCTGCCGTGAACCTGGGGCCAAATACAGCATTGGATCTGAAAACAGGGCTGCATCCAGAAGGGGTGCCAAACTGAGGGCCAAAGCGTGCACCAGTTTCTACGCCGTGGACAGCGTGGGCCTGGGTCTGTCTGTGAGGATATGCTTGACGTGCTGTGGGAGTCTGAGTAGCATCATCCAGGACAATTGGACTGCTTGGCTCTGCCTCTGCCTGCTGCATGTTGCCATGCTGCAAAGCACATGCCAAATTTGTTAGTTCTAAAGGTCATGCAAGGGAGTATATGATTGAGCAATCAAGGTTCTTCAGAGAGAGAAAAACACCAAAGGCACATCTGAAGCGCAACCCGCACACGACAATTTCGTGATTGTTCACTACACCCTGGAATTACAAGGGTGTCATACCTGCAGAGCATTCTGCGCATCTCGGGTTTTGTTCAGGTCCACCAATTTCTCGTATTGATCCCGTTCCTGCAAGGAAACAGTAAAGCATGCTAACATTCAGCCCAATATGATGACTTGTTAGCAAAGGAGAAGCTGCTGGGGCAAAACACTGACCTGCAAGCTGATCGTGGCACCCTCGACTGTATGGTGCTTGCCTGCGGGATTCTTCCTAAATTCATCAAATTGTTGTTGCATCACAGCTAACTGCTTTTCAGTAGCCTCAAGTCGCCGCTGCAGAGCCTGTTCTCTGTTGTATGCCTCCTGCAGCCACAAGCAGGTGCATCATGTTCTGCTTGTCCCACACCAATTGACTACACATATGGCATACAGCGTTTGAGATGTACACCAGGCAAAGGTATTGAATACCTGTGAGGGCAGCTGTGCATTGGCCGCCTGATCTGAAGGTCGAAACTGCTGCAATGGTGCGTCCTTGACTGGCCGTGTCTTGGCACTACTGTAAGCAGCCTGAGCTGACTGTGAGGTTGCCTCTTTATATGGATCAGCAGGCTGCTGCAAGCTGGCTTGGGTGATTGCAGGAGCAGCAGCTTTTCTCGTATTGCTGTGATGCGAGGGAGCTTCTGCAAGAGCACTACTGGGGTGTGCAGCTGTCTGAGTTTGTTTCTTTGGTCGAGCACTGAGACTATCTTCCACAATCTCCGCTTGGTCGCGTTTCCGTTTCCGTCCGCTGAAAGGTGTCGCAAGCGTCTCCAAAATCTTTGGGAAGCTAGCATATAGCTGGTTGAATTTCATGCCCCGACTGCAACTCAGGATCACCTGTGCTACAAGTAACGATTATTCAAATACAAAGAACAGAGTTGGGTTCTCCGGCCAACCAGACAACGGCATGCCCTTTCCATCACTATACAATCTATCAAGCAGAAGCTTGCTCGCTGATTCGTGTAGCGCATCAAGATGTATCATTTGTTCACACATTACGCACGATCACCATGCTGCTCGTGTTTCGTTCGCATGCTTTGCTTCCTTTGCATCTTCTTCCAGTCTCTCTCTAATGCTGTGCTTCGCATTCGTGCTGTAATGCAGCATGTAAGGGACAAGTTGAACAGCTAGTACCCGTAACAGGTACTATTGATTATGTTAGATCCAGAGACAGGTTGCCAGAGATGCACTGATCTGCATAACTTTACCAACTGTCTTGGTTGTAAGTGTCATGAGGTTGTATCAAGTGGACCATCGGACGTTCGGAACAGCTAGTAGGACGAAACGTCGTACCACGCACATGCTATGAACAGAATGGAAGGAACTACGAGGAGTTCACCACAAGCAGAAGGACACGACCTCTTACTGCAAATTTGCTTTAAAGAGGTCTGGTCCATGAAGACCTTGATGTTCACTATCATAGTAAATTACTGCATGCAATCCTGGGCATGAACTCAGTACTGGTGCATGCAAACCTGCACTGCATCAGTCCTCAAGAGATCAAGAGTGCAGGTCAAAGACAGATTACGTGCCGATTTGCTATATTGCTTGTGTCAGCAGATTTTTTAGCAAAACAGCATGTTTACTGAAACATGCACTGTGGCTGATAACATCAATTATTGTATACATTATACCAGCATGTGTGACAGATAAGTGCAACTTTGCGAAGCTCAGGAATACGGCCAGCAGTGCTTGGTTCAACCATTGCAGTGAAAATTAATGTCAGGAGCCAAAATGAAATACTTTCAGAAGACTTCTTGATAGTTCGGATCTCAGATACACATCTCCAAGGATGCACTGCTTTGCAGAGCATAGGTGTGTGATACAAGCATGCCAATGCTGGCCCTCTTGCAGCTCGCCATTTTACGACTGGCAGGCAATGAGTGTTGATGCCATCTTTGTGCTGATTGCTAGGAATGGCTGCTCTAGGCTTTATCAGCAAGCAGCGAAAAGCTAGCTTGACTTTTGATGATTGTCTGAGAGAAGAGTCAACTCTGACAGTGTGGTGCAAAGGTACTACTGCTGAGGCTGGACCCTGTCAGAAGCTGCCTGTATCATCTGCACAACAATCTGCGCATGAGTACCTTGTGTGACAGAATCAAAGCATGCACAGGGAGACTGAGGTGTCGCAGAATACAAGTTTTAAACTCAATAACCTGCTTGACAGGAGGTGGTGATTTTGGTGTTGACTTGTACATAGCCTCCCTGATTGGTGGGACTATGAGTGGCAACGCGATGCCTGCAAATTACACACATACACACATGAGTATGAAATCAGCGTTGCTTTAGCAAGCCCATCAAGGCATTGCATGCTGCACAAAGCTTACCCACTGTTGATATCATACAACTCCAGATGATAATAGGCTCTTGATGCAATGCTGTTCGCATGAAGTTGGCGAAGCCAGACATGCTTCACAGTCTTGGCGCTGACAACTGCTCTACCTTAAAGTGATGGTCAGCAAAAGACAGGCCAACACCACACAGAAGCAGAAGCAAGTGTCTGTCGATTTCGTTCTTACTTTGGAGCTAAACCCCAGCGAATAAAACGGAGTGTTCTGCGAGATTGAAGGTTCTTGTTGATGGCTCGAGCGCGACACTGATGTATGTCCAGCATGTCAAGGCAACAACCCAATTTTGCTCACGTGAACAAGATTTCCCCAGCAGGAACTTGGCGACCAGTTGTCACCTTGCACGCAGCTGACAAAGCCAAACGTCTTTGCATTAAGCTGTCGCCTCGTCAACGTTGTTGTTGAGTTTGTTCACCGCTTGGCCGCCTTTCTGAAAAAGTCTGTTTCAAGCTTGATCTGTGCGAGACTTAACCATTTCAACGTTTCCGGCTTTGTTGCCAGTGTGCTTGGAGTTTATTGCATCCAGTGTTCTCCGCTTACTTAGTAAAGGCATGCCCCCCAAGAAAGCAGCAAAAGGAGGCGGCAAGTCTGATAAGACCAAACAGGCTGCCAAAGCCAAGGTACACACTGCATGCAAGGGTGCTGAGGAAGCTCTCAGCAGTCAGCAATCGCAGTCACAGAGCTCTTGAATGTTTTGGTGTCGCAGGCCATAGAAGATAAGACATTTGGCTTGAAGAATAAGAGCAAAAGTGCAAAGGTTCAAGGGTACGCATTGTGTACCAAGACTTGGGCTGTCTGCTGCACGCACTTCTTGCTTGTGGTCACTTGCGCTACCACCTGCTGGGCTATGCATCCTTGCTGTAACGCAGGTATGTGCAGCAGTTGCAGAAGTCTGCAACAGTCAATCAGCAGCAAAACAACAATGAAGCCAAGAAGGTGACTTCTGCATCCACACTAACATGCACTGCTGCATGTTGTTATGCATATTAGCAGAGGCTGCATATGCATCCTTGCATGATCATGGAACACAGCTAGTACTGTGTCATCCACACAGATCATGCATTCAACCAAGTGTCTGTCTTACTGGCAATGGTTGCCTCAACAATAACTTCCCACAGGACAAGAAGAAAGCCGAGGCAGATAGACAGAAGGAGCTCAATGACCTGTTTGCCATTGCAATCAAGCAGCCTAAGGTCCCTCCTGGTGAGGACACTCTCCTCTGTGTTTGACTCGCTGACAGGCTTCTTACGGCTAGCCTTCATAGCCACTCCTGCGTGCTGCTTCTTCTTCTGGATACATACATATATGTTTGGACAAGCAAGTCTGTAGCACAGGAGCATCACCAGTAAGCGGTCTGCTTTGCAGCAATGAAGCTCGTGACACACATACATACTTACTCGTGAGGGCTGAGATTGCATCATGCTGGCGTACATCACCAACCCTAGAGGAAGACACAACTTATGACTGCATGCATGACAGCTTGAATGAATAAACGACTGTCGCGCAGGTGTTGACCCCAAGTCCATCGTGTGCGAGTACTTCAGAGCAGGGCAGTGCACAAAAGGTTTTAAATGCAAGTTCAGTCATGACCTTGCTGTGGAGCGTAAGGGTGGCAAGATTGACCTGTTCACAGACACGTGAGGCCTCCGCTAGACTTCTGCAAACAACCAGCATATAGCAGACACTGTTGTGGCTCATGCAGTCATGGCATACTGCTAACTAATCAATGCTACCTGCAGCAAGTGCTCTGTCAGACTCTGGTGAAGCCACTGTCCATGAGGCAGCAAGTTGTGGCTGAACTTAGTGCATCACAATGACTGGCAGTTATACTGACAGTGTCCTTGCCAGCGCAACTATATTCACTACTGCATTTGTTGCCTCAAGGTGTCAGCGTCTATGACGCGTAGTACAAAGCCATGGCACACTCCATTCAAGTGACTTGTTGGTGTTGGACTGAATGCTGAGTATGGCTATTCATCTTTGTATCATTTTGCCCTGCAGACGACAAGATGAGGATGACAATATGGATGAGTGGGACCAGGAGCAGCTTGAAAAGGTGGTCAAACAGAAGCATGCAGCAGAGGCCAGCAACAAGACTGACATCATCTGCAAGTTCTTCCTGGAAGCAGTGGAGAAGAAGCAGTATGGGTGGTTCTGGCAGTGTCCAAATGGAGGCAAAGACTGCAAGTACAGACATGCTCTGCCACCAGGGTGCGTATCTACCCACGCTCACAAACGCACACAACATGGTCTCTGCACAGCTGTTGCATGCAGATTTTACTCCAGGCCTGACGGCATGTGTGTCCTGACAGCATAGCATTATGGATGTAAAGACATATTACATTGCTTGTGACATATAACGCAGCGTTACTGCTCCTCAGGCGTGCTGTAAACCGCATATATATGTCGCAGGTGCACCTGCTATGTGGTTTTATACCACACGGTCACATGTTTCCAGCATGTATGGCTGTTGTTGCCTGCCAGTAGGCGTGTTGATTGTGACATGTGTTTGTTTGTTGCAGGTACGTGCTCAAATCTCAGATGAAGGAGCTGCTAGAGTTGGAGGCCAAAAACGCCATCAGCATTGAAGAGGAGATTGAGATGGAGCGAAAGAAGGTTGATGCCAAGACACCCATCACAGAAGAGGTGCGCAATCTCTCTGCATGCTACTGAGCTGCTAGAGTATCTTGCATCGCTTGCTGATGTGTGATGTGGCGATGCTTCGCTGTCCACCTCAGCTCCTGTGCTACAGACTTGCTAGTTAGCGCTTTTCCTGCAGCATGTCTTCAGTACCACCACACTTCATGACTTGTTGTCATTTGGTTCGATTCTTGGGCCAGACTCAAGTGTGTCTCAATATGATTTCATGGGACCTGCCATTGCAATGCCCAACCTGCACAAAATATCCTGTATGTCCTGCTTTTCATCTCTGTATTGCCAATGCAGGTGTTCTCCAAGTGGCACAACCAGAAGAAGGATGCGGTGCGCAAGCAGCAGGAAGAGGCTATTGCAGAGCGCAAGCGCAAGGGTATCCTCAGCGGCAGAGAAATCTTTGCACAGGTCAGACCCTGTCATGCCTGCTACCATCTCCTCATCCTTTGCATGCAGGCCTGTGTGGCTCATCTTGACAAAGCTGCAGTCTGCAGCGTGCCTGCACTATGTCGAGACAAATGCGCATGTAGCTTTTAGGGCATGCATGACTGCTGGCCTTCACATAGCATATCGAGCACTGGCACAAAACGTTGGTCCAGAATGCGCAGTGGGAATCAGATTTGGAGGCATGTAGGTTATGCAGCAGCATGAGCTTGAGCCTGCTTGTCTCGGTCAGTGTGGCCTTGTGCAACCTGCTTTTGTGTTGATGGCTGTAGGAAGGCTTCATGGCTGAGGACGATTTCGGCGCACATGATGACTACCAACGAGAGCTTGATGAGGAAGCGGAGTTTGAGCAGCAGCGGGCTGACGCTGAACGACGCAATGCTGCTGAAAATGTGGCTGGTATCACACTGCTGCAAGAAGGTATGCGCTTGGATTGGTATCAGAACAAGAATAAGGCTGTCCCTGATGCATGCAAATTCCTCATGAGTTGGCTTACATGCACATAGCCTTGCTGAGACTCTTGCATTCGTTTGCAATGATGGCTGAGCGTGTGTCTCTGGAGGTAGGATGAGCTACAGTCTATATTGTTCAGTGGGACTTGTGAGCATGTAGCACAACTTGCAATTGTATGCTTGAAGCCAGATTCCTGCTCTGTTGTAGAGGAGTCAGAGTGTGATCAACGCCTGAGATTGTTGTAGACCAATGCTGTGGCACCAATGCTGCATGGCCTGCTTGTTGGAGTGTTGCCCGTATATGTTGCAACATGTGACCCCCAAACAAACAGCCTCTAATGCATTCTGTCCCATTGTAGAGCAAAATGCCGCAGCAGCTCAGGAGCAAGCCGGCTCCTCAAGCTCAGCAGCTGCTGCGCCGCACATGAACGGCAAAGCCACCAGCAACCTCAAGATTTCAGAAGAGGATCAGCAGCAGCTGTTTGATGATGATGACGATGAGGATGATGATGAGCTAGATGATGACGATGATGGGGATATGTCAGATGGTCAGCTGGATCAGCTAGAGGCTAAAGTGAAAAAGAGCAGCTTATGAATGGCTTCGGATTAGCCAAAACAGATCATGCTTTCGGCTGTTTTCTACTTGCACAAATTGCGCTGCACAAGCAGTGTTTGCTGTGTCCAACAATGCCCCAATTTTGCTGTTGCATGAGCAGGTGTGTCTAAGTCGTGAGTACATGGCATGGAGGTGATTGCATCTCTTGCTCCTTGCTCTGCTGCTACGTGATTACAGCCTACATGCAATGTGTCCTGCTTGTCATTGCATGACTTAAGCAACTCCTGAGTAGTCATGCAACGGTTACTAGGCAAGCCGAGGTTTTGTTGTACATCCTGCTTGTAAGCCTGCCCTGACTTTTTCAGCAGGCTTCAAGACAGCATGATATTGTTGGCGACATGCATGTTTCCACCTGTCTTTTTGCGGGCTTTAGCACCTGTTCAAGTCAGCATCAACATGCACCAGCATGCCAGAAATGCAAGTTCACAAACGAATTTGCTGATTTGAATTTGCATGACACAGCTGCTTGCCGTTAGTCTGCCATTGCTGATACATATACGGTTGTTTGTGCTCGCGATCATCGAGCATTCCGACTCTTAGCAGGATCCGCCGCAAGGGCCTGCGCTGTGAGTACGAAAGTTTCGAGCCGACGGTGTGCTCAGGTCTTCAGATCTCTACAGATACAATCACTGCAGACTTGGTCTTTGCACACCCCCCTGTTCAGTTGGCCGGCACATGGAGCCTGCATGTGACGGGTGGACCCGTGGGCACTAGGTACTGCAGCTTTACATGCGAGTTTCTGCACCCAGCAGCCTACAAAGCTGATGATAGACTTGCTGCTTTCACGCCGTGCTGGCTATGATTGTTGAAGCCCTTCGCCCTGCTGATCAACCTGCCTTTCGTTTGGTGTGTTCTGCATGGCATTAATCACAACACAAAGTAAACCTGCTCTCGGGTTCACCAGAGCTCACTGAAAACCGCATCAGCACCATCCGCCAACTCCTACCCAAGGCCACTGTGAATATGATAACAGCAGGATGTATTGAAGACGAGTTGCAATGTGTTGATATTGTCACTGTTCAGAACCGGCTTGACCTGTATGCTGGGAAGCCATCCCTGCCCCAGCTTGGGCAACTGCAGAATTTGGTCAGCCGAGCTCGTCACAGGCTGGAGTTGCACATCAATCTTGTTTATCAAGATTGTCTACCTTCTGCTACAATTGCTGCCTTCAGAGAGGTAGCCAAAGCCATCACAGTGCTTTTGGTGGGCCCAAGCGAGTTGAACGCTCTGGCTTTCCACTGACTAGGCTTACATACCTGAGCTTTGACATGCCAGACTCTGATGCAGAAGGCCATCAAACTGTGAGAGCGATTCAAGGCTTGCAACATCTGCGAGGCATTGGTGTCACATTTGAGAATGCAAATCAGGTGCCTGTGTTGCTCAACTGCTTAGCAGGAATAGGTCAGCTTTCTGAGCTGTATCTTGGTGGTACTGAAACTGAGGTCTGTCTGAATTTGTCATCACTGAAGTGCATCATGTCCTTGCACATGGGCGACGGTATTGATTTAGCCATCCCCCGCCCAACTTGACACACTACACAATTGAAGGCATTCCAACCCCGCGCATGATGAGTCAGCTGGGTGAGCTGCACAACTTCACCAATGTGACATTGGAGAGGGATTTTGGCTATGAACATCTGCCGACAACCTTGCAGAAGCTCACTATTCATGAGCTGTCACTCTGGGAGGTCAGTTCAGGCCAGTTGTCAGCAGTCTTGGGCAGCCTAGCTCAGCTCAGGACTTTGCGTATTGCTGCGTTTTTGACTGTTGAACTCATACACATGCTAGCTAGCCTGCATTTTCCTCACCTGCAGACATTTGGGTTTGACCTGCCAAACTTCACTGCAGCAGACATTGAGAAATTTGCTTTTGCTGGCAGAGCTGACACTGATCAGGATTGCATATTAGTGCATGTACCCTTTGTAGTAGAGATGTTGTCTACTGCATTTCCTGTTCTGGAAGTCTCTGAGGTTGGGACTCAAAACTCTGGCTATCAAGCCAGAAATTTGGTGCATTTGTTTGATTGTTCCTGGATGAACCAATATGTGTTTCCAAGGCTGCGTGGTCTCACCAATAGAAGTAGTCGGCTCAGTTTGCAGTTTCTCAACATGCCTGAAACATGTTACCTTGCAGACATAGGATTTTCTGAGAATAATTTGCAGAGCACAGTATTGAGTGTGGCAAACACACTGGTAGCATCAAATTCTTTAGATGATTACCTTATATAGTTATACGCTCCCATTGAAGGTCTTGCCTATGTCTTTTGCTTGCCAGCCAGAGTTCTTGACGACACACTATCACTTGTGCTCAAAGCCTGATTGACCATTCATGAGGCACTTGTGGTACTGCTTTGTTTTGGTGCACTAAATCAGTTGGTGACATGCATCTACCAGTGCAATTCTGGTAAGGTCTGCTTGACTACTGCTCAATCACGGCTGCCGCAACTAAGTAACAGATCGCCACCCCTGCTTGTTGATCAAAGATTGCACTGCTTGTCTGATTGCTTTCCAGCCTTAACCTTGACAGCCTCCACTGCATAATGCAGATCAGCAATCTGTGAGTGTGATGTTGTCAAGAGCTACTGTCCTTGCCATAATTGCTGCCAAACATAAACCTGCCCTGGAGACAAGGAATTGTGTTACTGACCCAAACTAGCCCATGCCCTGCCTTACTCTATCAATGGCGCCAGAAACAGCTGACAGGCACCACCATGCACCAGGTCACATACAACGCTCAAAGGAGCATCATCCGCCATTTGGAGTAAAACTTTGCAGCCTGCCTTGCATAGCCTGCCAACCCTCTGAAAGTGCCTGAAAGAGTACCGCGCCCTAATCTCAGCGTCATTCTCCGCGTACAGGCACAGCTTCGCTCCAGAAGCTTCTGGAAACAGACTGATCTCTGTCTCATTCATCATTGACTTGCTCTTGCTTGACCTGAAGCTGAAGTGTTGACTGTCCAGCAGCACCTCAACCTCTTCACAGTCAGCTGCCTTCAGCTGGGCTACCACCTACAGCATTGTTGGCAGCAGCTCAGCTATGCGCCTGCTGACCAGCAAAGACAGCATTGCAAGTGTGCATGCTTAGCATGCACAGCATGCACAGCCAACATTGCTTGCAAATCAGACATAGCTTGGCAAAGCCTTCTGGCCGAGGTGTTTGAGCCTAGTCTAGATTTTGGTAACATCACTGCAAGGTCGCCAAAGGGCACCCTCATGGACACAAAGTGTCAGGCTGTATGCTTGACTACATTTGAGGTGATTTCCATGAGGGTGCTGCTACAAAACTGTACTGTCCTCTACAGCAGGGGTGTGCATGCGGTCTGATCAGCGATCTGCACGTACTGCTCACCTCAGCAAATTGACTGGGGTGCTCTGAAAAGGCTTCGACTGCATGGTAGCGCAAGGGTCATGCTCATCATTGATATGCGTTGTTGACATGTTCAGCCCTACTCATCAGCAGAAACACACAGCAGTACAGCCAAGGCGTATCACCTGTGAAAGAGAAATCTGCTGCATCTACAATTGTGTTTGTGTCTTCAACTGCACTATCACGAGCATTCTCAGAATAGTTATTGAGAGGCTGCAGCCATGAACAGAGCCAAGGCCATTGTCCAACATGTCATGCATCATGTACGCATGCGTCAAGCTGCATGTCATTGACACACCTTCCAGTCTGCACATGGCAGCAAAAGCCAGTGACAAGCCTCTTTCTCAGCATTGATCTACAACATCGTAGGACAGAGCAGACGTCATGATGCTGGAAGGAAGGCAGCTAAAGAGCAACTAACAGTGTGGATAAAGAAAGAGCATACCTTTTGCAGGGTCAAGCAGAGTGATGGTGTGCTTGATGCGTGAGGTGACTCTGGATGCACTGAAGAGGGGGTCTATAGTGAGCAGCAGATGATCAGCAGGCTCATGCACTGCCATCTGAACTCTGGCCCCTGAGACACACACACGCACTCAATCAGAGAGCCTATGGCTATGCAGTATCGCATAGGTTGTGTTATCAGCTCAGCTGGTGCAGCAATGCAAGACCAGCCATTGTGCAGGACTCTTAGGTAGAGGGCATGACATTGCATCAGACATTGGGGGGCACCTCACAACTTGGGCAAAACTAGTTTCCCACTGACAAAACAAGTCTTGATTAACACAATGTATACGTAGTAAGTGAAATGCATGCCTGATGAAGTGCATGCCTGGTGAATTGCAACTGCAGTAAATGAACATGATGAAGATTCCACACACTTTGAGCGCACCCAACCTATTGCTGTGTTGAACTGTTCATGAACTGTACAGCACCAGGTCTACCACTCTCAAGCCCTTATATTCTCTGAGGGTGGGCTACACCCTCTGAGCGCAGAGGACATGCTCATTGAAACACACAAGGGGGTTCAGAATAATGAGTACAGAGCTCATGGTATGGGCCGCAACATTGCTCACCTGCCATGCTGCTGCCCTTGCTTCCACAAGCAGCTTTCAATGCATTGGACAGAAAGCTTGGCTTGATCCACAGCTTCAGGTACTCAGGTTTGCTGCGTCACAATAGTGTCAGTTCAGCAAATGCTGCACAACCGCATTGCAGCTGTACAGTCGTTATGACAACATGACTATGTTTGCAGCTTGTACAGTGACTTTTGCATCTTTACAGCTTGTACAGTTACTTGTATAGCTACAGTTACAGTTACTGTTGCAGCTGGGTGCTGTCCTTGTGACACGCACCGTTAGGCCACCATACAGGAACATGTTTGCACAGGAGCAAGTGTGTGCTGCTCATGAGTCTGCATAGGCAGACTTGGTGCCAAGGTGTCCCAGGCAAGGTGGGATCAGCAGGATAGGCTGATTGACTCACCAATCAAACTGTGAGAAGGCTGATTTGCCGACAGGAAAGAAGGCATCTAGGAATGAGGTCTGCAAGGCATGCTGATTGGTCAGCAGCAATGCATGGCTTTGTTGTGCAGGCTGTAAAAGGAGCAAGGCACACGCTCAGGTCCAAGTGTAGATGCAGGTGCAGGCACAAGCCGGTGCAGTCCATAGCACCACATATTCCATCAAGAAGGCTCACTAACCGAGTGCTCGTGTTCATGCTGATCAGGCTTGCCTCGGCTGGCTGCTTATGCAGCAAGATGCTGCTGTTCATACCTGGGCATCGTCTATGATGTGGATCTGCATCCCTTCCTTGTTGATCTGCATGGAGACTGCAATCAGCACATCACGGCATTGAAGGTCTCCTCTAGAGCTAAGCTGCCTCTGAGCAGCTAGGAGCGTCTGCAGCCACATCAAGGCGTCCACACGCCAGACAGGGTTCATCTCTTGTACCAGCATCCTGACTGTAGTCTTTGTCTACGAGATCAAGCACAGCCTTGAGGCTTGCGGCACTCCTGAGACTCGCCGAGAAGAGCAGAGCTCCGACAGCCGGCATAACAAGGATGTCACAGAAGCTAAACCTGCTCCAACAACTGATCAGGTACGCAAAGGGTCGGACCAGAGTGTTGAAGGAGACCGACGGAGGCTGTGTTGTATTGTCTGCCAATTTGTGGTTTCTGCAAGACGACTTGCTGACATTCTGATTCAAAACCACCGCTGCGCGTGCGCAAGCCACCGCTGCCCGATGCACAGGCGAGCTCTCTGAGGCAACAGCTAGTTCTGTCCCAAGGTAACTTTACCTGACAAGATCATGATCATGCCACCTGTTCTTGTGAGGTACTTACAGGGGTACATCTCATGTGTACAACAGTATGCAGGACCTGGTCCAAGAACCGTTCAGGATCATTTACATCGCTCGTGTGCAAGTTTGGGCGAACTTGCTATGCTACAATTCCATTGGGCGACTAAGCAACTAAGTTGGCATGCAGACTGCTGTGATGGCTCATCCCTATAGGTAGCTACAACAGTTAACAGTAGACCCCATGCCAGGGGCATCATGCATTGCCCCTACGGGAGGCCACCTGTCCTTGCATTCCCAAGACAGGATGAAGACCGGGCATGTTATCTTGCACAGCGTGGTCTACTCTTACTGCAGCTACAGCCCAAAAATTATCATGGACGTAATGGATGATCCTGAGACGAAGCAAACAGAGCAATCACATTTTCTGCTCATCAAGGTGGCTTTACCTGGCAAGATCATGATTTTCCACCTATAGATGATCTTGTGAGGTACTTGACAGAGGCACATGTCATTTGTACAGTAGTATGCAGGTCCAAGAAGGTGTGATTTACATTGCTTGCTCAGCTGAAATTCAGTTTGGCAGCAGTAGTATGCAGGTCCAAGAAGGTGTGATTTACATTGTTTGCTCAGCTGAAATTCAATTTGGGCAACTAAAGCCTACAGGAGCTATGACTGATACTCAGAATTGACTGGCCCAGAGTGGTTGGGTGACACTGCCCAGCACCAAAGATGTCAACATCTAACACTAAACTCTATTTGCTTGATCGCTTGACACACAATCCACCCATATACACTGTATCTGCCTGCCAACTGAACAAATAATCCACCTATCTAGGAAAAAGCCGTAATAAAATCAGTCTGGGCTTGTAAACAACAGGCTCCTGCATCATCTGTTGGACACTTTATTCATTTAGGGCATTTGTTGACAACATGCCCTGGAGGCAAACCTGTACTTCAGGCTGCACAAGTGCATATGTTTGTATAAAAGGTTTATTCTTGAAAGAGTACAATAAATGACGGCTGCTGATGGCAAACTGTTGGATTGCTCAGGCATGGACAATGTCTTGCCGACTTGCAATGTGGTCAGACGTGTTGTCTTGGGATGTGACTTGTACCCACGTCTGCCATGCATCTGCCTTGATTGACTGCTGTTCTGACTCATCAGCTCCAGCAGCAAACAGCAGAGCCCAGGCCAGGGGCTGCTGCATGGCACATTGGCCCCCCCTGTCACCTTGCATTCCCAAGATCAGATGCAGAGGAGGCATGCGACTTGGTCTTGCTTCTCAGGTTGGACATCACGCTGCGCATAGATTCCAGACTCATGGAAGAAGAAGCTCTAACAGGCTTCTTGGGGCTCTGGCCGGGCTTGTCAGGGGTGGGCTTCCCTTGACTGGGTGCCGCAGGGAAAGGACTGGATGCAGACTCCTGCTTGGAACTGTTGGCCAGGCGGCGCAGCTGCACAGTGATGCGCACTCTTTCCACAGCCTGCATGACAACACATGTAATGAGATATCTCATGTGGCACTTAGAGATATGAAGGGTTTCCAGGGCAGAAACGTGACAGCTGCAATTCTTGCAAGGCTTGCTAACAGACAAACGTATCACATACATTCAATGACATCTTCCTGTGTTGTAAGAGCATAAGCCATTAGGTGACTCTGCACGTTCGGGCGCAAGCCAGCAGGGAGCTTCTGTATAAGTGTCAACAAGAGCAAATGCACTCCACAAGGCGGTAAAAGGCCACTCAAAAGAGCTGAATGCACCTAAGGTTGAGGAGTTGGCTGTCATACCTGTGTGAGACCGTGTATGAGGTCACTCAGATCATCTGCAGACATGTCATCCAAGCCATATCCCTGCAACTGATTGTTACGGTCTTCAAGGCGTGTCAGCTCCTTCTTCAAGGACTGGTTTTCTGCTGAAGTCTCACGCAGCTGTGTACTAGCATTTGCTTCCAACTCCTGCACAAGCAGCCAGCAACACCTGACACATGTTCTGCAATGCTGGGCAGAAAAGACATCCATTCTGAAACAAGAATGGCACTTCAGCGTCCCTGGACAAGCGATTGCATGTTGTTGCTATTGGTAAGCCCTGGATTAGCAATGCTGTCATGGAATCCACTGGACAGTTGTTCACTACAGCACTGTTGTGAGATTTTGAGAGCCAACGGTAAGCTGTTTGCATTAGAAGAAGGTCAGCTATGTCTAGGGTTCAGGGTTCAGGGTTCGGCCGTACAATCCTGAACATGACTGCAGGACATGAAAGACGCGATAAAGCTTTCCTGTTAGGTCAAATGTCACAGTGACATGCACCATCTGAAAGTACACCCTAGTCACAAATGTGGTCTCCCACAGACAGACAGACAGACAGACACAGCAACATACAAACTGGCACAGGGGACTGACAACTTTATAGCAAGGTATATGCGCCTTACCTTGAATCTGCCAGTGCTGCTCTTTTCCCTGGCCAGCTGCTGGTCCTTCTTCTTCAGCTCCAGCAGGGCCATCTGCACCTGCTGCTCCATCCCCCTCAGCTTTTCAAGGACCTCCCCATCAAAAGGCACTGCCTCTTGCATGCCCTCTGACAAGTGCCCTTCAGCAGGGCCTTCAGCAGGCACTTCACTTTCCAACTCTGCTGCCAGCCTGCACAACAAGCTGACACCTTTGTCTGACTGTTTGTTACACATATTATGACTGTTTGTTACACTTTTAAAAAATGCTTCTGACTGTGGGCAGAGGTACACAAGCCAGCATCATTTGTGAGTTCTGTGCAACCATTGTGCCCCATAGAATCTTGCAAGGGGGACAGCTCAGTATTTGAGCAACACCATGTGATAGCGTCATGCCTGTTGCACACAGCCCTACCTGTTTGCATCAGCAAAGATGTCATTGCTGATGCTGCCAGAGCTGCTTGACAGCAGGGCTTCTTGCAACTGCCCCCCTGAGGCTTCTTGCACATGCCCTCCTGTGGCTGCCTCCTGGAGCGCTGCCAATTGCCTCTTCAGATTTGTCACCTCTTTGCTCAGAGATGCAGTATTGGCATTGGCACTCTTGATTTGGGCAGCCATGAACTCTCGCTCAGCGTAGAGAATCTGCATCAAGACAGCAGTTAGATGATAACAACAAACTCATACTCATCATGCTATTGAAACTAAAACACGTAGCAGCTTTTTTGCTTTCCAGAGCTGCAGCATGAACAGGATGCCAAATCTAACCAGGGCTGCAAGGCGAAGTCATGAGATGCTGCTCAAAAACTGAACGCCACATGAGTTTGTGCAGGTGAACGCCACAAAGCAGAGCCATGCAACAGCACAGATGTGATGCGAGTAGACAGCTGATGGCGGTTCTTGCCTGCAACTCAACATTTCTATCCCCATCATCAGAGGCTGCTGTGGAACTGGCTCTTGAGCCACGGCTGGTGAAGGCACCAGCCTCATACCCCACACTTGCCCTCTCAGACTTCAGGCTCTCAATGTGCTTGTCACGCTCAGCAATCTCATCAGACAAGACGCTGATCTGGTCTTGGAGGAAGTCAATCTCAGCATCATAGGGCGCATACATGGCATCCTGCAACAGCACAACAGGCCTTGCCACTCCAGGCTGCCACTCTAGGCTGATACAGCATCATGTGCAGACACAGAGACACAGCACCATGTGCGGACAAAAGACATTCTGTCGTAACCTCTGGGCAATCTATGTTGAAACAACAGTGACAGCAAGCAGCATGCTGGATGTTGGAGTGAACATTGTCATGTGATGCAAACTGGCGGCCAAGTGTCAAGTGTCTCAAAGTTCGAGGCAGACTCATTGACAGTCATCACGATACACCCACCTGCTTTGCTCCAACTTGATAAACAAGGGCATTGCCAGGGAATAAAGCCCCTGCTGACTTGATGCCTGCCAGGGCTTCTTCCAGCTGCTGGGGGCTAGGGCGGGCGCCCACGTCCAGCCCTGGGGGTGTGCTTGGCAGGTCAATGTCAGACTGTACCCTCTCTGCAGGCAGCAACGCATAATGAGGCTACATGTGACAGTGCTGAGGCTTGGGCCCAGTCAGCAAGCAAATCACCAGGCTCTGCTGTGAGCAATCATAGCAAAGATGCATTAGCACTTTTCAGTCACCCCAAGGCGATGCTCACTGCAGAACAGATCTGACGTACTAGTTCTGGCAATACATAGGCACCATTCAGTGATAACATGGTGACTCTCACTTCAAAACAGGTCTGACATGCTACTTCTTGCAATGCAATGCATTTCCTGTTGCATTGTCTCTAGGCATAAAGTATCTGACACCTGAAATAGGCTGACGACCACGTGTGCGTGCCTGCGTGCGTGCGTGTGTGTGTGCGGGCGTGCGGGCGTGCGTGCGTGCGAGTATATAATGACAGAGCTCACCATTCTGGGAGCTCCAAGAGGCGACCTTGAGGCTGGCATGGTGCAGCTCCCTATCAGTAGCCCCATGTGCATGTGGGCTGTCTGTACCACTGCCGCTGCCAGTGCCATCATCCGAGGCCTTACGCAGTGACCGCAATGACTCCGGCTGCAACACCATGAGGCTTCAGTCAAGAGACAAGAGAGAGGATCGGCAAACCAGGCAGCAGACGCAGGTGAGACAGGTTGCCTTTGATGCTGCTGAGCATTTTGATAGATAAGAGAACTGCGGAAGCAAAAGATAATTGGCAAAAGCAGACCAGAGACATGTAAAGCTTGAGGGGCAGCAGGCGCTCCTCGTTGATGGTTCAAGCTGGCAGAACAGTGCGCACGCACACAAAAAGGCCAATACACTTGCCAGATCAAGCTCTTGGGCAGGTCAATACTCAGAAGACGGCATGTTTACCACTCTCTGAGAAGTGTCTAATTTGAAGGGTCAGATGCAATTGCACAACTCATCAAACAAAAACACTTGCAGCAAAACAATTATCTCAGAAAGACAGCAGCAACAGCAAGCTTAAATCTCACCGTGGGACTCAAGTGCTCTGAATAGGATCTGAGCAGGTTCAAGCGCTGCTTCCTTGCGGCAGCAGTGCTGGTGCCAATTCGAGTGGAGTGCAGAATGAGTTTGGTGAGGCGGCCGATGCGCAGCTCCAGCGCAGCTTTGTCTTGCTCCCTTGTCAGCAGTGCCTGGTGCTCTTCTTCGAGCCGCTCCCTTAGATTCCTCACCTGCAGAGTGCGCCCAGCTTGACTGTTGTTACCACTACTACTTTGAAGTTCACATGTGCAGTGGTCAGACTCAGGCTCTGTTCTTCTTTTTCTCAGCAGTGCCTGGACGGTGGATTTAAGAGCTAGACTGATTGTGCCAAGTATGCAGCCACCAGTCCCTGTCATCAGGTCACAGTCCCCAGCAGGCAGCAGCCAGTCCCTGGAATCCTACCTCAGGGTGCAGAGGATCATGCATCTGTACAGGGAGGGGAATGTGCCCCCCACGCTCCCTAGCAACAGCCTCCAGCTGCGACCTCAAGATTTGGATTTCCTCCTGGTAGCGTCTGATCAAGGATGCCTGGTCCACAATTTCATTGCGCTGGGCTGTTATCTCGATCTTCTTGGCCCGTGTTGCAAATTTGAGGGTGTTGTGGGTCTCCTCTGCTTGGCTTGATGCTGGAGTGACGGTGCAGATGACTGAGATGCGCGCTCCATTGCCAGTAAGAGAGCTCTGCATAGGATCACAAGCAATCTCAGGCGTGAAGTGTTGTCTGTGACAGATCCAGGATGAACATTTGACCTGTCACAATGATCAGCGTGTTGAGTCCTGCTTGTGGGGAAATCAGCGTGACTATTTATACCAAGATGCATACAACGTTGCTCCTCAGGCAGCTCTCACATTTACAATAGCCTATGGCATGGCATGTGCATACTGCTGACCTGACACATGCTCAATGATACTCAACTAGGCCCCAGAATGCAGTGCTGTTGTGGCGCAAGTACATATAGCATGAATATGAATGAATGAATGAATGCATGAATGAATGCATGCATGAGCGAATGAGTATAGCACTGCCAGCAAAGCAGCTGTACGCCAAGATAGCAAGGCAAGCACGGAAGCTGATTATGCATGGTTCCTAGCACGTCTATAGCTTTTATCCCGAACAGGAACAATGAGATTTTATCATCAATGAACGCCAGGAAGGACACTTGGCTATACCTGTAACAACCTCGTCAGCTTGGAGTCTCTAAATGGAATGTGGGCAGCATTGCCATCAGACAGCTTGGCAATGACAGTGCCCAACGTCAACAGACTTTTGTTGATATAGCTTCCCTCCGTTCTGTGACCTTTGTTCACTGCTGCTTTGGCAGACTCAGACCCTGCCAAATCGATGAGATTTAGGAAGCTTAGGGTTCTGGCCACGCTGGAATTTGGGTCAGCATCCATGTCAGGCCGTTCACTGCTCTCTATTGACAGCCGCAGAAGTGTGTGACTGCGTGAGCTGCCCTCATTGAAGGATGTTGCTGAGACCTGTAGGAGCGCATTTGCAATGTCAAGGCTTGCTGAGCGCACATGCAGCGCAGGTTGATGCCTGAGAAGACACCAAAAAGGCAACATCCAGTCGCAAGTCAGCTGTTTACAGGTGATCTGTGTCTCATCTCAATCAGGCAGATCCATGCAAGTGAAGAGGCCCTCATGAGCCAGGACAAACAGCCTGATGCTGTATGCAAGCTACATGCTGATGCCTACACTTTGCGCCTCCACGTGCCCATCTGAACAATCAGACAGCCCATCTGACGCACAGACACCATTGCAAATGACAGGATGCTGAGCATGCAAGAGGCACCTGAGCACTTGCATTATCTGTAGCCTGTGTTGCTGGTGTGAAATGGTGCAACCATTGTCATGGGAATTGCTGAGCCCATGCATGCATCCCAGACATTATCAGTCACAACAGGGCCTCATCATACCTTACGGTGGGCAACGCCTATGGCTACGACAGACAGAGCATGCTCAGCAGACACAAGAGTCTCCTCCTTGATTCCCTCCACATAAAACCCCCTCTTGGGGTCTTCCCTCAGCTTCAGATTTGCCCTCAATGGGTCCAATAGGTCATTCAGCACCTGGGCATGTGCAAACTCGTTAAAATACTTTGCGCACACTTGCTCATAGGGACCAACATGGCAACATCTGTGAAGGCCATTACTCAACCTCACAGACAAATGGCTGAGCAACAAAAGGCCTGCTCGACTTGATGCTTGCAGGCCATGTCATGGGGCTAGACAGAATGTGTTTCAATCTATTCATGCACATATGTATTCACACATCATTGTGCAGCAGCAATGATCCGCCATTGACATGCAGTTGCACTTGATGAGGCATTGACAGCACCTGTCCCGCTGGCACACCTGTAAAACCCTTTCTTGGGATCCTGAGCAGGCTTATGCTCTCAACTTGAATGGATAAACATGACACGCATGCACTGCTACAGCCGCTCATGATGATATACAGAATCTAGGTGAAGCACCAACCTCATTGTAGATCTCCATCATTGACATTCTGAGCAGGAAGTCCCTGTCTGGTGTCTTTTCAATGATGTCAAAGACATCCTGAATTGCTCTGGGTACAACACCAGGGTTAGTCACCTCACCCTGCAATGCCATTGCATCTGATTACAGAAAAATGCGTCGGGTCTGAGTTCCACAGTTTGCACATAGGAAATGATCGGCTGTGCAGCAATGGATGCCAGTCCTAGCCTTGCACGAGATGTTCTGTCTGCGCTGGTGCCATGCTGTTGCAGGAATCAAACCATATTTTGACAAGCAGCAGCAACAGCAGAAGCTGCTGCAGATGCTATGCATTGTGCTCACCATCATTGTATGGGTTTTGCCACTGCTGGTGACACCATACGCAAAGATGGTACCATTTATGCCATCCATAGACGACTGCACAACCCTTTCGCTTGTGCTTTCATACACCTGCATGGGTTGAGGCAATCAGCAGAAGGCCAGCAAGATGTGAGCAACAAGCTGTGTAGGCTTACAGCACACGCTGCATGTTGTGTCCTGGCAGAAACCCTGAATGAAGTTGACAAATGAGCAGTGCGCACTCCGTCGCATTGATGCTGTTGCATAAAGCAGCAGATTACACAGTCTGTGTTGATGCAAGTAGAAGCGTACATGCTGAAGCGAGAGGTGTTTTTGCCGACCTGCTCATTGTCAGCATCATTGTCCAGCACTGTGTCGTAGCCATACTTGACAGGCATAGCTGCTGAGTGAATGATGCCTATCTGGTTATCACCGACTGACCCCCAAACTTCTCTGTCACCCCGCTCAAGCTCTCGCTCGCTGCAAAAAGTACCAAGCACATAAGCTTGGTGCTCATCTGACAAGTTCTTGAGCAACATCCACGAGTATCAGCTGTGAGCAGCATGCCTGTCTGGTGCAAAAAGCTTTTGAGCTGTGCAGGCAAGGTGATTAGCTTCACCAGCGTGACTGGTAAAAGCCGCTTGTTACACTGCGCAGCTGGCCAGTGTTTAAACTAGCAGCTGAGTTCCGAACATCCTAGCAAGCTATGCTTACACAGTGTGGTACTTAGTGCAACAAAGCGTCTGCCTTATAGATTATGGGGAGTATGCCTCAGCACTGTGGGTATAGTAGCTGAAGGTCTTACTTGATGGGTCGTACACGTACGGAAACTGAAATATGATCTTTCTCAGTGCTGCGTGCGCTGTGGCTTTCAGGCATTTCGCCCGATCTTCCCCTAGCTGATAGGGCGCCTGCTGAAGGCGGTCGTGGTAGAAAGTGATCTCGAGACATGCTTGCTGTGCTGCTCGGTCTGGCAGCGGCGCTGCTCCCTGCCTCTGAACCGACCGGCGAAGCCGAACCACGCGACAATCTGGGCTTCTGTAGAGGAGTCATTGAGCTGCTTGTTCGCTTTGTCGTTCAAGTTGACAACCGCGACTTACAATTCTGCATAGCGTTTGTTGTACCTTGACACTTCAACAGGAAAACTAACCGAGCAGCTTGTCAGCGAATGCTGCACACAGCCAACAGCCTTCTGTCCAAACCCCGTCGTGCTGCCCGCCTGACGAAACCTCCTTCTGAGCATTGCCAGGTGGCGGTCCTTGGTTTTCAAATACGCATTGTCGGACCGCGCGATGGCAGCCATGTCACCTGGTCTTCTTCATCCTCATAACGCCAGCACGAGACATGACAACAAAGCTTTGGCCTTTTCCAAGCGCACATGTGTTTTAGCGCTTGCGGCTATACTTCAATCATCCATCGCAATCTTGCCGCTCTCGAGTAGCCATGCTTGAATTGCCCAGAGAGGGTCAGATTGCGTCAGCAGCAGCGTGACGTTCTCGACATCTTTGCGTGATCAACAACCTCGAATCTCGAAGGCATGGAACACCAGTTTCCGAGCACCTCATCACCTGCAACAGACGCTCCTCTCAATGTGAGACATCTTCCCTATGCCCGTTAGTATGCCCGAAGATACAGTGCGCAACAACGTACGATAACGTCGAGGCCTGGCTACTTAGGTCAGCCCCAGCCTGCCCAGCGCTGCTTCCAAAAGGCTTGTGCATGTGCTCCAGGTCATTCCGAAGGCACCTGAAATAAGCAAGCCCAACATCCCGTGGCTACTGGAGACTGGACCTAGGAGAAAGCCGGTAAGCAAAGCTCCAGCCTTACAAACGACTCAAGCTGAGTGCAACCAATTTATATCAACCGCACTTCTCTGCAGGAAGGCTCCGCGTCAAGGTCACAGCAGTCTCCAGCCGTTAATCATGTCTCAGTGCACGCTGAGCAACGCAGAACAAAGCGCCGCAAGCATGAAGGCATCAGATATGGCCCTGTGCCATCCCAAGAGTCACAGCAGACATCCTCAGAAATGGACTTGCGGTTTGCACCAGCACCCAGGCAAACTATCAATCACCAGCAGATTGAGCGAGCAAAAGCAGAGGCTCAGCTTCATGGGCGCAAATTCCAATTGAACACCAGCAGCTGCAAGGTGCCTAGCCTAGACCAGCTGTTCGCAAGTGAGGCATGGAGCATGCCAGAGATGATGGTGGAGAAGGGCAAGCTGAATGCTACAAAAGACCTGCTGGACTGCAAAGACATCAAGTAAGCTGCAGTCACATCGCGATTGCAGTGCAAAGTCTTCTGTTGCATACCATATGAGACTTCATTGCCAGCTGTGCAAGCAGCTGTGGTGGTTTGGGGTAGCTGATTCATAGCAAGGTGAGTCACAAGCAAATCGCTGCAAACTTAGGTTGGCAGACTTATTTTCATATTTCGTTGTGCAGCTCATGTGCAACAGAACAACATCATGCTGATAATACCTGTGTTGTGTTTTAGGCCTTGGGGCGCCCACACATCCTTCACAAACAGGGCAGGCAATGTGGTGCGCCACATCAGGCAGACCCAAGGAGAAGTAGAGCTGTGCACCACAGCCTGGGCCAAAATGTACGAGAGCATTGTCACCTTTGATCTACTTCCTGGATCTGAGACACTGCGGACTGGCAGTGCTGCAGTGGGGCGTGTGGAGGGTGGGGGCCCGGCAGTGGGCACTGTGCACTTGTGTGAAGCCCCTGGGGCCTTCATTAGTGCAACCAATCACTTCATCAGGAGTCAAAGGTGACATTCTGAGGTTTTCTCCACTGCAGGCAAACTTCTGTCAGCTGGTGTTTCACGGCAGCAGTTATGCATGCATGGCGGTTTGCTTCTTGAGTCAGTACTGTCAATGAGAGCAGTCTATTTTCTTTTGTCTCTGCAACCCAGAGGCAGTCACGCACCTGCCACAACCAGCAGCATAGTCCTTGAGTAGGTAAATCCTCAGGCAAAGCATTTGCCGGCAGCATTCTACATGTAAACGATAATTGCCGTAATCCAAATCACCCTATCACACATTTGAGCAGAAGGAGCAAAGCAACATTCAGCACTGGTCTGCAGGCCAGAGTGGCATTGGGAATGGATAGGCAACAGCCTGCACCCCTATTACGAAGGCAATGACCCCGCTGCCATGATAGACGATGATGCTCTCATCCAAGCCACCCTGCAGCACTGGCACTGGGGCCAAGACGGCAGCGGCGACATTCGCAGGCCTGAGAACGTGGCTGCTATCTGTGCTTCTGCCGGTGCTATGGCAAAAGACTTGGGCACAGGCGGAGCCATGTTGGTGACTGCTGATGGCTCTATTGATTGTCAGGAGAATCCCAATGAACAGGTACGGCTACTGCCTTGACCATGACAAACTTGTCTGTGCACCATATGCTGCTGATGCTTGCAGACAAGTTTGTCATGGGCATCTGTATGTTTGAACGGCACATTGTTGCCAATGTTGCTTGGTTGCTGATGTCAGCGCTGTTTTAAACATCGACTTATTTACCTGGAATGCACTTGGCATCCCTTCATCAGAACAACAAGCTCCTGTTAGAAAAGCAGCAGGAAATCCTCAACAAGCCTGTAGGCGTCTACTGCAAGCTCGCTCTCTCAACTAAAACCTGTACAGGCCCACAAAGCTACAAACCCTCATTCTTGCATAGAACCACTGCGTGTGGGGCTGTACTGAACCGACCCCATAACTGTGTTGTGCAGCCCAACATTTGGCCTGAGGCTGTTAGGTCCAGCAGTACTCTGCCATCCCCACTTTGCCCAGATCATTTAGCACATTCTGACATGAACATGCAAGAAAGCCTATGTGACGTAAACAAGGATGTGGCATCAGCATCTCGCTTGCTATGACAGAGGCTTTACTTGGAATGCATTGAAACTCACTGTATAAAAAGATAGGTCTTAGTCTTGATGCATCATGATCAGCACATGCTTTCACAGCTTGGCACTGGCTATGGTGGCCTGCAGGAAATGAGCACAGCAGCGCTGCACTACTGTGAAATGGTGACAGCACTGGGAGTGTTGTCTCCTGGTGGAAGCTTTATCTTGAAGGCCTTCACCCTGTTTGAGCACCCCACAGTGTGTGCACTGCACCTCATGGGCGCCCTGTTCCAGGAGGTCCACGTGTACAAGCCTGCCACCAGCAAACCTGGCAACTCCGAAACCTACATCATCGGAAAACAATTCAAGGTGACTGTCGTTGTTTGCATCTGCCTCACATGCAAACCACCTAGCATGGTCATCAAGCTCTGGCTTTGTGCAAGGCTACACCACATGATGTGCACAGGCCGCATCAACATACGTCAGCATGTTCAGCATGACCGTCTGCATTGTTGCTCGACATTCTGCATTATTGCGTCATTAGTTTTAGTTTTACTGCGTCATCAGTTTGTGTTGCAACAATGATGGGTGTGAAAATAATGACAATAACGGGGTGTGCCTGTAGGGGATTGATCCTGATATGCACAGCTTCTTGGTGAATCGAGTGGGTGAGGATGTCTACAAGGATAAGGCCCTGTTGACCTTGGACTGCCTACCAAATGACTTTCTACAGTCATGTATACAGTGCGCTGCCTACTTTGCTGGTGTGCAACAGCAGGTGAGCACTTTGAGGGCTTGCAATCCACTCATTCAACTGTCTCTATGATCAGCATCAGATGCATGCAGCCAGCCAGATCATAGGCCAAACAGTTGCTGCTGTGAAATGCATCACTTTTGCAGGCCTCGGACGCTTTTGGTAACAGCCGGTAACTGCGGTTGTACTAAGTAGCTGTGATTCAAACCATGGTTGCCATTGCTGCAACTGCTTGGAGGTGCTGCAGGGCTGGGAAGTCCACCTCTTGTTGCAGCACACAAAGCACATCATCACTGTCAGCACAACCACAGATGTTTACACTGCAAGTCATCTGATGCTATGACAAAGCAGCCAACTGAGCAGCTCCTTTTCCCACGCCACACAAACATGAAAGGTGCCCTTCATGCAGCCAAGGCTTGTCCCAGCAATCTATTGCGATGCTGCCTGTAGGTCATCAGTGACAATCTGGCGACTGACTCTTTCCTGCCCCGCCGCACAGAGCTGCCATCAATGCAGCCAAGCAATGGTTGGCAGCAGAATGGCCCAGACACTTCAGATTGAAGCCTCTCACCAGAGACAAGTCCCTGGCACCTCACGTCTTCCTGTCTGGGTCCAACAACAACACCAGCAATCCTGTGCACAAACGGGAGAAGCACGGTAGGCCTCCTGCTGACATCGGCTTGGCTGTTGGACGGTGTGTGATGATGACCATGTCATGCTGTGTTGTCCTGCGCTTGTCTGCACTGCATTAGCACAGGGTACCACCTGGCCTGCCAGCAGCTCTGCTGGCATACTTGTTCAAGCACAGACAGCATTTGTGTGAATGGTGCAGCTGTATACTAAGCATTGACCTGCTCAGCAACAACACTTTGCTAACGGCGTGTTGATCTTATACAAACAGCTTCTTTGCCAAGATGATCGTCAGGTTGCTAAGATGCTCTGCTGAGATGACGGCTTGCTATGCTGTGTCACCAAGAGATCTTGGTGAGATGACCTTCAATTTGTAGCTGATGCCATCATGTGTTGCATGACGAAGGTTCTGTGGCTGCCGTGCAGATGGTACTCTTGCTGAAAGGGTGGTCTTGGGCAAACGCCGCCGAGAGCAGCTTGGCATCCAGACAGCCTCAGACAGGCAGCACCAGCAAAGTTCGTCGCCAAGGTCCAACATTGCCTCAGGGGCTTTTGCGGGCAGTGGCTGCAAAGGCCTGTCAGTGGCTGCCCCCCCTGGGGCACTTGACCCCAATGGCCCTGGCAGACCTGTTGGGGTTGCTGAAAGCACGATGCAGAAATGGGGCTACACTGAAGGTGAGACTTGTGCCTTTGCTGTCCATGCTCAGATGCATACAGTATGCGAGAAGCTTAGGCGCTTTGTGCACTGTTGGGCACTGTCAGTTTGTGTGTTTGTAAGGCTCAGTTCTTGCTCATGTCAACACTCGTAAGCTTTTCTTGCAGCCTAAACATGTGTCTGACTGTACACTGCAGCACAGATTTGTGTGAAGTGCTTAATAGCACATGCCTTGGTAGTTATGGCTCTAAGAAGGCTATAGAATCATGGATTACTGCTGCAGCCTTGTCACTTGCATGTCTGCTTGCAGCACAATGGTGATCAGCACTACACAATGTGCTTCTGAGCTGATTTGCCTGTATGGCTGGCTGCAGGTTTGGGACTGGGCAAAGACCTACAGGGTATGGCCCATAAGCTAGACTCCACCCCCAATAAGGGAAAAGCAGGCCTAGGGCTGGGCCAAGACCACCCCCAGGAATCCTTTGGAACCCCCAAGTACAATCCGCAGCCAGATACTGCCATCTTGACACATGGCCACGCTGTGCTGAGCTTTGAAGAGATGGAGTGGTGGAGGATCATGGAACAGCGTAAGCCTGCAAAGCTACTCAGGTCCAAGTTTCTGCCCCAGGACGACATCCTGGTGGCTCTGCGCTCAGCCCGCGAGCTCGGTCAAAGCTGGATTGAGACTCAAGTCAACAGCAGCAAAATCAGCATGCCTAATCAGAATCAGACAGCCACAGCTTCCAACAGCAGTCAAAAAGGGTGGCTGGCTGTCACCATTGAAGGAGGTAAATCAGCAGGCTTCAGGATGTGGTCAAGAGCATGACAATAGCCCTGGAGCTTCAGTCAGCAACCCCAGGCCGGCAGGAACAAGCCTTGGGGCTGCTCCCAGCAGCCCTGTAGCGGCATCAGACAATGTTCAGTCAGCAGCACCTGGCTCTGAGGCTGAAGCAGAATGTCCAAGGGCGACTGCGATCAGCCCTGAGGCCTTCTGCCTGCATCAGGGACCCTGCGTCGCCCCCAAAGGGCGTGACCCCTCACCAAGCTTTTGGCATATGGCAAGTTTAGACTTTGCTTTCAGTATCTGCAGCAGTGCAAAGACACCACCTAATCAGGATGTGGGCGACAGCAATGCAGCCAGGCTTTGCTTGCTGAACCTGTGTTGCCATGACTGTGGGGCAGCACAGTATGTGCTGACTCACAGTGGCGTCAAGGTCCAGTCAGCACAGCTTATGCCCAGTGAAGCTGCTCAGAAGCTGAAGGCAGATGCTAGCAATACAGATACAGAAGTACCGATCTTGGCCCTAAATGCAAACATGGACCTAGACTTGCAGCCCTTGCCTGCAGCATCAATACAGGCAGCAGCTGCAAAGACAGAACAAGCAATTTCAGCAGTGGCAGGGACAACACAGACAGAGCCATTGACTGTAACAACACATGCTGAGGCTTTGATTGGCCCATGTGCAGTCGCATCAGAACCTGTAGCTGTGCAGAGGTACCACGCCAGTCACAGCAGCTATAGCAGCAGCAGCGCCCATACCTGTCACATACAGTCTGCAATCTTACGAGGCCTTGAAGCCAGATCTCAAGCCAGCCAATTTGGTGATCGGCAATCTGAGCCCTTTGCATGTTCAGCCAAGGCAACAGGCTGCATCCAATGGAGGGAGTGCCGCGAGTGGCAACCTGGAAGGGCAGACCGGTGGAGCCAACGGGCAAGGGCTGCCTCTCAAGGGAGAATCCAATGAGGCATTGGGAGTGATGGAAACAGAGTATAGCAAAGGATACAGAGCGCGTCTGCTGTGGGAATGCGCCATGGCGCTCTCTTGCTTACGGCCAGGTGAGTGCAACCTGGCATTGGTCTTCACACAACTGCATGTTTGCTTCACCGAACTCATTGCGCCTCAGATTGGCATCAATGCACACAGGCCTTGATGCCAAGTCGTAATGTTGTTGCGTCTTCACTCTACAAAGATCAACCTGCATTGGTACTACTGACTTGCCCTTGCAATTTACCTCTGCAGTGTACATATGCGTTGATGTACATCAGCTGCTGATCCTGATCAGCTGGCAGCTGCTGTCTCATCTATTTGGCTGCTCAATGCCATCGCAACAAAATGGGCGTATGTGGTATCACAGGTGGTGCGTTTGTGGTCCAGCTGCCAGATTGCCTGACAACCTTCACTGTCAGCATGATGTACCTGCTCATGCGCAGCTTCACAGGGCTCAGCCTGGTGAAGCCCTTCACCTCATGCGCTGCCACTGGGGCCAGATTCCTGGTGTGCCTTGGCCGATTGGATGACGGCAATGTTGGTGCTCTGTGGCTCACAGAGGTAAGCCACCGGGCTCTTGTTGGACACACAGCGTTAACCCTATATCCTGATTAGCCCTTTGAATTCTGATGCATACTGTGGTCGCCCCAGGCTGCCCCCTTAGGAGGCTCCCATCACGTTCGCCGAAAAGCGTAAACTTTTCTTTTCATACTGTGGTCATTGCCAGCATGCCACGCAGTCTCACATCAGGTCCCACCAATGTGACCAAAGTGTTGCAGCGTGTCCAAAGCACAGCAGGGTGACTTCGCCGATGTAGCGTGTGCATGTACAGAGCAAGTGCGACTGGATTTTGAGCCTGCTCAGACAAGAAAGCACATCCTGCCTGAGCAGGCTCGAGACCCAGTCTCAGTTCCTCCAAGTGTGCCATCTGAGCTTTGTGAGGTCACATGCGACTGCTGCAATCTGACAGGCATGACAGTTGGCATAGTCAAGACCTTGGCTTCAGCTGATGAGTCAAGCAGCACCCTGACAGGCTGTTGTCATTGCTGCAGGTCATGTGTCACAGCGAGCAGTTGTCAAGCAGCGGCAAGATTGTGGCCGAGTTTGTGCCCCCCTCATCGTACATCTCAAGTCAACTGCTGGAGTACCTGTCCCGCCGCAATGCTGCTCTTGCCACCCTGCAAACCAAGGTGGGCCGCTTTGCCAGCGCTGATGGTTCCAGAGCCATGAGACAGTGCTCATAGCTGTTGTGTGAGCCCAAGCACTTGTTCCAAGATTTGACGTGCAGCACTGGTGACGGCCAGAATGACTGTTGCGCTGCTGATGCTGATCTTGACGGATTGACAGGCTTATGCAAGTATCACATGTCATGGTGCTTGATGTCATGCACATCTTGTACATGTTTCTGATGCAGATCAGGCCTGACTGATAGGTTTAATGCTAATGAGACATAAATAAAATAGCAATCAAGCAATGTGCTGCACCCAGAGACAGTGTTCTGGTAGTTTGACTCTTGCTATCACAAAATTTGGCACAAAAATGTGAAATTGCACAGCACAAACATTGATAATGATGTGGCTCATGTCTGCAGGCATTGCAGTACATGAAGGACCAGCGTAACAACGTTTCAAATGACCATGCCCTACAAGCACAGATCACTCTCCAAGCCAGACAGCAGCTCAGGCTATATCCTGAAATTGCCTCCCCACAGCTCACAACCCCAGCTCAGCAGCCGCAAGGGCTGCACCCCACAGCCCTCAGGCCAGGTCTTGGTTTTGGCCCAATCTCACAGCCCTCAACGATGCTCTCTGCTCAGCGCTCCTCAAAAGATGAGCCGGCCAGCTCAGACAAGCAAGAAGCCAAGATGTGTCTGCCAACGCAGCCTGTTCAGAACAATCAGGAGGAACAGCGAAGTCCTCAGTTGCAGCAGCAGTTGTACCAGCAAGGACAGCAGCAGCAGGACTTGGCACTGCCGCCTGGGCTACCCCTCAACAGCGCTGGAGTGCTGCAGAGTCAGAGATTCGATGTGAAGCATTGGCAGGGCCCACTGTGTGTTGTGGGACACAAGGGGGAGGAGTTTGTCTGTGATCTTGCTACAGATACATGGCCAGCAAGCTTGCCCAGGTGAGCACTGGACTGTCGTATGAAGCAACACATAATATGTCAGTGAGTGCAGATGACACACCTCATTGCAGGCCCAGTGCTTTTGACATTTAGCACACATGAGTGTTCAACAGTGACCTAGATGCTGTGTTGCATTTTTGCACGCATCTTCTGGACGTGGCGATCGACAGCCTTTCTGTTAATTGCGCAGGCCAGTCAAGCTGAAAGTCTATGAATACATGCTGGCTGATAAGGCAAAGAACCTCCAGACTATTGTGCGATTGGGGCAGATGCAGCCAGTCCAGGTAGATCAAGGCAAAGCTCTGCATGGTTTTGTGCAGTACTTGACAGGGTTCAGAGGGGCTGGCAAGCCACTGTCACAACCCAAGATGGCTGTAGTCAAAACCCAGACCTACATGCTGCTGCTGGGTTGCAACAATGACCAGGATAGCAGCAGCACTGCATTGCAGTGCTGGCTGTCGCAGTAGCATCATAGTAGGTTACAGATTAACTGTACACACGAAGATACAATATATAGACTACGTAGAGCTGCTCTTGTTGATGCTCTGGCATCTTGTCTCACTTGTCCGCAAATCAAGGGCTGCAGGACTCCTAAAACACCATGTCAAGTCAATTGTTTGTAAGACACTGCAGCATTGTTTTCATGAAAGCAGTTTCATTCATCACGGCAGGCATGTTGACAGCGTGGGAGTCGGGATACGAAATTTGCTTTCTGCCAAGCGCCTTTGTTCTGCTCAGATTTACATTTCGCCATCGCAAATGCCGTGCGCGTATGCAGCAAGTCAGGGTACCTTGCCGCAACCGCACATCCTGCGCCCACTCTATCTACAAAGATCACCCGTCTTCCGCACCCTTCATTTGCGGTGAGCATCAGAAAGCACTTGTCGCCTGCTCCTGAGCGTTGGGGCTGACGGTCGTCAGCTGTCCTAGCGCGGACAGAGGCTCAGTGTCTCCGTTGCGGAACGACTGACGGTGGGTACTTGGCGCGAAGCCGGTTCTGCCGCATGCAAAACAGTCACCCTGTACAGCAGCATCGGTTGGCTTGGTCGACCTTGCTGGCATGCTGCAGGCACACCTTTGCAGCGCGGAAGGATGGCTTACAAGAGCCACACCATACTTGTCATTGCTGCCTTGCTCGGTATTGGTGCAGCTTACGGTGAGCATTTCCAGGGCCTCAGACTGTCAGATCTAATGAAATCAATTCTGTGCTATGACACAGCATCAAACATTGGCCGCAAGAATGCTTATGCATATGCTTTCTTGTACAGCAACGGGATCAGCTTGTGTGCAGCTGCATAGGTAGCCATATACAATCTACAGCATGTGCATAATATCAACAGACTAAGGAGCTGATAGTTTGGCTCATACACATCTGCACGTCTACATCATGGTTCTTAATTAGCAGGCTTAGTGGCGTGCAAGCAATAAAAAGTACGTGCTTAATGTTGTATATGCCAACCATTGCAGGTACCAGCACCACAACAACGACCCTTGGGGTAAGCATGCCAACCAAGCCTTGTATGAGAAACTGCTTGCTGCTGGGAGGTGCATGAGCTGCTAGACAACCATGCTGACATCCACAGCTTGTCCATTGTTTGGCGCCCTTGCCAAGTACCCTGTGACGAGCACAATGCAATGGCAGAGCAGCTGCACAGAGGGTTTTTCCAACAAAGATTTGGAAACCACCTTTGTCCGTGGCATCACGCCAATATTACAAAAATGGTACGTTGCTGCAGGTGTCCATGCCGGCAGCTTGCCCTCTGGTTACCATCAACAGCTCGCTCACAGAGTCTTGTGGAGTCGCCTGCACGATTGCTGGTAAGCTTCAAGTGCCTTCCCATAAGCAACATGGCAGCATTCTGCAGCACTGAATAGACCACATCTTAGGTCCTTGGGCAACATGCAGCATGCTCTGCTGCACACGAAATCAGCAGCGAGGCATACAGGCTTTTGCACAGGCCCTGCTTGCTGCTGCACGCCTACAGGACATTGTCTAGAGTATCTCTCCATTTTGGTCATGCTTTAGCTCTAGAAAGGAAAAGAAAAGACTACAACTTTCGGTGTCAATTTAATGAGAAGCCAAGTATTATACCGGGCTGCCCAGGGATTGAAAGATGTTAAGGTTCTTCTAGCCCGCCCCAGCTTTAGCTCTACCACAGATATCACAGGACAATTCTCAGCAGCAGCAGCAGCACATACAGCCTGAATTAGTGTTTATATCAACATGTATAGGCTGCACCTGTGTACTTGCTTGGGTGCAAAGCCAGTGTCTGGGATGCTGCAGGTGATGTTGACTTGACCGTCACACAGAGGGACACCCTGGTCGTGGTCTTCAGCACAAGTCTGGATATCATTGGTGGCAGCAGCACCCGTGACTTGCAGAGCACCCCGGTAGATGATCTCACCTTGCAAACTGAGGCTGTCAGCAGTGACTACAGCTTTCTCACAGAGGCTTACACAGGCTTTACATACACACCAAAGTTGGACAGCTATGCATCCTGCGGGACGACTGGCACCAACTGCACGTTTGCCTTCTATGCCATTGACCCAAGCACTGAGACAACAACTGAGGCCAAGGCATGCAGGTTCTCCATGCTAGTGTCCATCAATCCTATAACCCTGCCCAACATCACTTCCAGCCAGTTGTACGCTGACTTCTCAGGAGCTTCCTTGTCAGCTTCCAAGGCGCCTCTGGCCCTTTTGGCGCTGCTGGCAGTTCCTGCCTTGTTCTTCTTGGCGCTTTGAGGTTAGTCGTGTTGTTTATTAGGATTAGTCATGACAAACAGGCTGCAAGCTGGATTGTTTTGGCAGCACACATTAATGTAGCTGAAAGTGGACGTTTTTCCTGTTGATGGCATTGACTGGGACAGCTATGTCGCAGCTGTAAACCAGTCATGAGGCACTATGGACATCTACCCATCATGTGACCTTTGCATGCATGGTGTTCATTTACGGGCAACGTGCAATACAACTGAATGCACTAAGCACAAAGGTGATGTTGCAATCAGCTTTGGCATTCTGTTCTGCTCACGCTAATAGCCAGGGTCAATTTACATCTGTGGTGGTGTACAATGTCGAAAACTTCAAGTTTCTCATGCATGTACATTTGGACAAAGCAAGCTATTGCATGCATCTGCTGCAAGTTGCAGGTGCTGGTGATATATGCATCAGGACTGCTTGCGCTGGCAGAACTGCTTCATTAGTCAGGCAGATTACCAGTCAACGATTGGAGCTATGACTATGACTTATAGGTAGGGTTTTAAAGTAGTAAAATGGTGTAGTAATGTGCTTTCACAGTGCGCTTTCTCACTTTGAAAGTGAGCA
>JAABUP010002557.1_pt1 | contig 34818 bp, 38 predicted proteins | sample 5559201 | NCBI WGS metagenome assembly JAABUP01 (sample SAMN10711887, study PRJNA513373) | rock metagenome | isolation source: Antarctica rocks | place: Antarctica
TGTAGTCCACCAAGGCCTTGACGTCTAGAGTGCCGTTGTTGCGGATGGTGACTTCCACTTGGTTAGGCCTCTGCACACTATGACCCTCCAGATCGATTGTGGTAGAAACATTCGCTCCGATCGACAGTAGCTCTTTCGGAGACCATCCCAAGGAGACCCCATCAAAGACAAAGTCGTCGCCCCAGAAAGTCTTGACAGCATCATGCATCAACACCTTTGCTTGTTGCATAGAGGAGACCTTGCCATTTCCTCGTCTCTGAGACGACTCGGGCACTCTTAAATGCAGGTCGTACTGGTAGATCTTGATGATTGGTAGGCTTTGGATTTCGAAGTGGTTAACACTAAGAAGTACGCTGTACCCAGCACTGCCTTGCATGGGTCCACCCTTCATCTTGACTTCTCTTCCCTCAGCTGGAATGGGAACTCTTGTGGGTAGCTCCGAGAGCCCGGGTCGAGAAGGTTCTGCACTAGTGCTGTTATGGCGATCGCCTCTGCCACTCTGGCTATCCCGTCGAGTGGCAAGGTAGCCTGTGCTCTGACGACTTCCATGGGAACTGTCATCATATCTGTCCTCTCGACGCGAACGCTGATTTCGTGAAGGGCTGCGTTCCCTTTCGTCTCGACCATAGTGGCCAATATCGCGCTCGTCCCGTCTGTGCCGATTGTTTGACATGTTTGCCCACTAAAGAGTTTGACAGAGTCGTATAGATCCAGCTCGAGTGGTGGCTAAAGATAGTGACTCCATAAGCATTTCTGACAGAAAGAAGTGCGTGAGAGCATGATGATTTTGAGAATGAAGTGTAGAGGCGTCAGTAATGTGAATAAGTAACGTTTCGTTAGAAATACTCCGGAATGACAAAGGAAGGTAGCGGTGATAACGCATCGAAGATTTAGATGTAGTGATGTGGAAGGAAAGTCAGCTTACTATGAGTAATGTCCGACAAGGAGTCTCAGTGTGAGAGAAGAGCCAGCAGGCTACTGAATGGAGTTGATGTTCCCAATCATGGGTGAATAGTGGTTGCTTGAACGTTCGATGAAGAAGACAGCAGACTTCAATGAAGAGAAAAGCAGACTGGATAAAGAAGAATGCAGGCTTCCATGAGGTCACGCACTTTAGGTGCTGATGGATGCGCGAGGTGGAAGGAATCAGTATGTAGATACTTGAGTAATGTTAATGAAGGATGCAGAAAGAAGAAGGGCCCTCAAGTAGCTTGAAGTAAAGATGGAGGAGTAATCTGTTGAGTTGAAGTATGTAGAAGTAAGAAGGGGATCAAGTCCAGAGGGCTTCTTAGAGTGAACGTGGACGCGTGTGACATACCAAAGTACGTCACAGTATCGGAAGTTTAACGCATGAAACAGCCAAGTGGGAGAAATTTTAGAGGTCCCGAGTAAACGAGGGCTTTCCAAGAGTGAACAATGTGTCACTTCCTACTCAAGAAAAGTCTTGTTCCCGGCTTATGAAGAGCGGTGTCAGGAGAACTATCGAGCTGCATATCACTCCAGAGTCCATTCATCGAAGGAGTATTAGCGACATGAGCTCAGCAGAGTGCTGCATACGTCAAAGGTGAGAATTTCAAGCCCTAATGCACCGAAGGGGGGGAGGACAAAAGAATATAAGGCGATAGTACCACTAGGAAAATTAATTAAGTGCCGGAAGGCCATTATCTCCCGGCACGCACTACATGAAGATGATGAAGCATGCGTACGACAACGCCCCGTGACAGTGTTGCGGAGAATTAGAAAGTGCTTGAAGGCCGTTATCAAGTTCGCTGTTGACCCGTTGTGACCGCTTCTAGCCTCGCAGCAAGGAAACAGCCTACGTCTTCAATGATAGAGACTCGGACCTTCAAGACCACTGATTTGAGCAGTGCTCTTGCCAACGTGACCGAGGCTCACGACAAGGAGACCGACGTCAAGGACGGAGACGCCGCCGCTCCCGCTCGTGAGCAAGGTTGGGCTGAACCAGAAAGTATAACTACATAGCATACAATGCTTCGAGCCGCGAGTGTGAGACTCTGGAGGCAGATCAAGATCTTCCTGCTTGGGCCTCTAACGCCGCTAACTATGAGTGGTCGGATGAGTACGGTGACGTCGGGCCCGCACATCCTGAGCTTGAGGGCCAGCTCTTCCACGAGGGATCTGGTACTCGTTCCGGTGCCATGTTCCAGAAGTAGGCCATCTTCGATAGAATGGAGCCAGAAGGAGTTACTAATAACAGCTGGGTGGTCGAGATCGAGGTAACTTTGGGCCGTGGTGAAGTTACTGGGGTCTGACAGCCACATGCTAGTTGCCTATCCTCCATGGCGGCGGTGAGCCCTAGTTGGCAGCCGAAACCCAAGACGTTGTTACCAGTTGTCAAGAGGAGAGGAGTCCATGCTCCCAAGTTGAAGATTTTATGGAATGGTTAGACAATGGTTATGGGTATTGATGTTACTCATCCCTCCCCTACAAGCGTCAGGGTGCACTCAGTATTGTTGGAGTGGTGGTCAGTGTGGATGCTGCCCTCAGTCAGTGACCTGCAAGTATCCGTGTTCAGGAGGGACGTAAGGAAATAATCACGGAGCTCACTGAGATGGTGATGGAACGTATTCGATTGTGACGAAAGAAGAACAAGGACACCTTACCGGAACAAATCTTGGTCTGCCGTCACGGCGTTTCAGAAAGTCAATACGATACCGTATTCGGAGAAGAACTTCCATGTTTCTATGTTACTTTGGAGAAGATGCTCCCGCCAAGCGCAAAAAGCCTAAGATATCCATAATCGTTGTCGGCAAGAGGCACCATATCAGGTTCTATCCGGTCGAGCAAGAAGATGCAGACGGAGCAGGAACCTGAAGATTGGCGATATCTTGACATTACTAACCCCCCTCCCTCCACTTGTCGTCGACTGCGGAAACGAGTATGCAGAGCAAGGCAGATCAGACACGCGAGATAAAGTTATGGTGTTTTCCTCGATGTCGCGGTTAAAAAGTATTGATAATGGCCGCCGTAGACACTCGGCCAACGTAAGACATGAACTGTGAGAAGGAGCTGCGTCTGCTCGCACCTTTCCTACGGCGGCCATTCTCCACTTATTGCTGAATGGCCTCATACGAAGCCAATGGCAACAGATCATGCTACATGTGTTCCTAGTCAACTGCCTTCTAGGCAATGGCCGAAGTGAACATTTTACGACTATTGTGAAGCAACATCGTAGGCATGGAAGCCTCTGCTCGAAACCTCAGGCAAGAGAATGACCTATCCGATGATGCGCCTGGAATCAACGCAGCTGAGGATCCCACACCCCCAATGAAGCAGCTGCTTCAGGAGTATTGCTTGATTGGGCAGCTGGACACGCTAAAGAGGATCATCTTGGACAGATTGAATGGCAAGCGGAAGATACGACTCGTCGGACTTGAAGAAGAGTACAACAAGGTTCACCAACTTGTGGAACAAACGATCGTGGCAGGGGAAGGTAACTCGATGCTGGTCATCGGCGCAAGAGGCAGTGGGAAATCAAATCTGGTAGAAACGGTCATCTCCGATCTATCTCTTTGGCACAAGAAGGACTTCCACGTGGTCCGGCTCAGCGGGTTCATCCATACTGACGACAAGCTGGCATTGCGCGAGATCTGGAGACAGCTTGGCCGCGAAATGGAAGTGGAAGACGATGCAATGGGCAGGACAAGTAACTACGCTGACACCCTGGCCTCCCTCTTGGCGCTGTTGTCACACCCTGCTGAGTTTGGGGCAATCAACCCGGACCAAATAGCAAAATCTGTAATCTTCATCATGGACGAGTTCGATCTCTTTACTTCCCATCCAAGGCAGACGCTTCTCTATAATCTGTTCGACGTTGCCCAATCGCGCAAAGCCCCAATCGCCGTTCTTGGGCTTACTACTAAGATTGATGTTGCCGAAAGCTTGGAGAAAAGAGTCAAAAGCCGGTTCAGTCATCGCTCTGTGCATCTGGCTTTACCTAAGACCTTACTAGCCTTTTGGGAGATATGCAAAGGAGCTTTAGTGGTTGAAGAACTGGACGTTATTGAAGTGGATGGACCGCTCGCAGACTGTTCCTCACTACATGATGAAGATAAGCCATCCATCCTGAGCTCATGGAAGCACTTCGTCGATGTTTGTGTCCTCTTCAAATCACTCTACAGAGAGTGCTGATTTGCTATCGCTATCCAGGGTCTGTGGCGTGACGACTGGATCTTTGGGCACGTCATCCAATCAATCTTCTACCGCACGAAGTCTGTCAGGGATGTCTTCGCGGCATGCCTTATACCTATCGCCCAGCTTTCTCAGAACTCAATACCTACGGGTAAAGTCTTTGCTCAGAACGCGTTATTGGCACCTGAGTCCAAGCTTCATATCCTCGAAGGTCTTAGCGACCTTGAGTTATCACTTCTGATAGCTGCAGCACGGCTTGACATTGTCCTGGACACCGACACCTGTAACTTTAACATGGCCTACGATGAGTACCAGACCTTAGCTTCTCGTGTCAAGGTCCAATCATCCGCATCCGGCGCTGCAGCCATCGGCGCTGGCTCGAAGATCTGGGGACGGGAGGTCAGCCTGGGCGCATGGGAGAAGCTATCGCAGTATGAGCTTATCGTACCCGCAATTGGAACGATATCAACGACCGGTGGCGCCACAGGCGCTGGAGGTGGAAACGGCACAAAAGATGTGGGTAGAATGGGAAGAATGTTTCGGGTTGATGTGGGGTTGGAGGAAATTGTTCCAAGCGTACCGAATATGAGCCACATGATGGCGAAATGGTGCAAGGAGATCTAGAAATGACCAGCCATGAGTAATGTTGAACGGACAGACTTGTCTGCCAGCTCCACGTAAATCCGACACATGGTCCATCCAGGTCAGGTGAAGTGGAGGTAAAGGCCCTAATGAATCACAAAGATCAGCTGTCGATGGGAACTTAAGACGAGCTAGCACTGCTGACACTGCCGCAGATAACCGCACATTCGATGGAACAATCGCGATGCTCGTGCCACTCAGATATATACGTCATGTACGTTGATGTCAAATGAGGTCTTGCTGGTCGCGCCATGGTGCACAAGGAATGAAGTCCGTCCTTGAATAAATAGTAAAGCCGGACTCTGGCGGACTTCTCATGACCTACGACACCTTGAATTGACGGCGGCGCAGCTATTGGACGGTGAATCTGCAGGCCGTACCGGTTCGGTTCTTCAAACAATGGCTACAACGCAGCAAAAGCTGAGCCAGCTGTCATCACTAGTATCACGGGGTATTGGAAGAGGCAGAAACAGACTGGGCTGCTCTCAGAGCTGTGAGAAACCCTTTTGACGAACCACGACTACCCTTCTCAATTCCGCGGAACGAGAACATAAGAAAGTATGCTATGGCAGGTCTTGAGGCTACTGAAGCACAAGTATGTGACGAGGATCAGGCACTACAAAAGGCAGCAGTGACAGCCGATAAATCTCCAAGACGAGTTCGGGACCGTTCTGTTTCTTCCAACAACCATGTAGAGGACATAAGCAGGAGCCGTTTGGCATCAAGAAAGGTCGCGCCATGATCTGTCACCATTGACGTGGATGTCAGAGATTGAGGGTGTCACACGGTGCAGTAGAGTACATCCATATGCCTAGTAGCTCCTAGATATACTGTCGGATGGCATTTGCGGCTTGGTTTTCCTTGATAGGCTACCCCTTGCCATTCATGATGGGTAGAGAGAGGCATCGTTGGCCACGGCGTTCGTTGGACTACCACGCACCATGGCACAAGGGGATTTGTAGGATGGAAGGCTTGTCTCAGGATTTGCATGTCATCAGTAATGCCAACCGATGCCCAGAGATGGGACAGCTAGAGTATACGCTCGCCAACCTAGTCGAGCGTGTCTCAATGCTCTGCTCTAGGGTGGGGTTGTTTCATCTCTCGTAGTTGCATGTGGTGAGATTTATATATCTAGTCTTGACGTAGACCTCAAATACCAGCGCGGGTGTTCCCACTCTTGTATTGTGCAAGACAAAACGTCACCGCAAATGGCAATGCTAAGCGCTGGTGAGGCTTGCTTCTAGCAGTATGTTGTATTTGAGAAGACGGGACTGCAGGGAGTAGCAGATTTCGGAGAAAAGGAGACTACAAGGAGGTTTCAGAAGACTCCCTAGAATATGATATGATAATGGCGAAGCATACAGGGTTTCGAGAGTGGCCAATCCAATCATGCGAAACCGATTGTCCGCGGACCAACCTGCCACACTCCACGTTTCGTTGTGCCACAACCCTGCATCACAATCTCAATCCACATTGGTGTGACACGGGGCGACGTGGTTCTTCAGACACGTGGAACCCTGGTCGTACGATCCTGCCACGCATCGGCAGGGAAGGAGTCGGTAAGAATTGCTCACAATAGCAGCAGGGACCCACTTAAGATTCTTTGCTTTCGGAGATTTCGCGGGATTCGATTGTATTATTTTTGTACGATAGAGATCGCAGAAGCAATGATGGGGTGCGCGCATCGGAGTGTTGATCGGAAGGGTACTCCCTGCGAGCGCAACACCTTACATCAGCAGTCGGCATCGGACTTGCTGATCAGGTTTATTGTAGCGCTTATCCCAGCGCTTATCCCGTGTCGAGATACCCTGACTTCAATCGCGAACTTGCGATAAAGTGGAGCCATCAGGATGCCGAGGAGCTCTGACCATACAGAGTACTAAGCCGTACTCATAATCGTTGCTGGATAATAATTTCCGCAACGATCGCCTGGTTATTCTTGAAAGGTTTCAGAACGCAGGTTTCTTTGCGACTTGCGTAACAACGTCCCTTCGCCTGGAGGTTTGACGATAGAGCGCAAAAATGGGTTGATGGCTACCTACATACTTGCCTGCAGAGTCAACCCTGTTGTGTGCAACGGGTGGCGTTCTCACACGTGGTGTTCCCGCTAAATTAGTTCGCACGCGACGAGCGCATGGCCATCGAATTAATCGTGTTTCAGAAAACGTTGCATAAAGTACTACTGCCGCCGCTTTTCACACATTTCTTGAAACCTCGTTTTTCTTTCATTTTTCCTTCTAGAACACTTCGGAACTGCACGCCTTATGACTAGCAATGCGCATGGCTTCAGCTTTTCTTGACTTGTGGAAATGAAAAATGGATTGTGTAAGTCTGAACGGAATGTTCGAAGTTTCTCACCCATCAATCTGTTCCAAAGATCTCTCCCGCCATGAGATAGGCGAACCAGGTACCAAGTAGAGACATGTCCACTGAGCCTGCTCAAACTTCCAATGTCTTAGAACCAAATCCATTACCCGTAACAATAATAATGCTGGCTATCACTTTCCATTGGTTCGTTAGTGCAGCTGAGTATCACGTGTTTAGAGCTGCTGTAAAGCGGCGCTTATGGTCCCTAGCTTTTGGAAAAGAATCTGCAAAATTATTCACCCCAGCTTTCGACACTCTTGTACAATAACAGTGTCATCATCATCCTCATTGTTTTGGCCTTCTCAGCCTAGGTAGGAAGACGTCTTAAGTTTGTGGTTCAGCACGGACGCTCGATCCTGTTGTCACGGTACGGTACTCAGGTAAGCCATCGGACGTCTGCGTCAGTACCAAAGCTAGCAACCCCATGCCTGTGGGATTGATCTCTGACTCATCATTACGGCTCAAACAGACCAAGTAAGACAGTAATCAAGAAATCGTACAATCTGCTCGCCGGGTGTTTTTAGACGTTCTTGTGGCACTGAATACTGCACGCAGCCGATATCCTTGCCCGCATACAATAGCGGCCTCCCTTCAGATCTATCGGAGCCATTCTCTCACAGCATTTCCTGGAGTTTTTCGTACAACACCTTACAACCCCACCGTCGAACCCGCGGAGCCAATCAACATCGACAATACCGCAGTCTACTTCAAGTAAAGCCCTGGACTTTGATTACAAGTACTTAGCCGGTACCTAGCAGGCTCGAATTGTACCCTTGCACACGCTTGGCTCGCACTATCACCGGACTCTTACACATCGGTTTCTGGAAAGTGCACCTCTTGACAAGCAGCCAAAGTACGTCGGACTGCGTAAGAAGGGCCCGTATACTTGTACTACTCCGGCGGAAAAGGCAGTGGTGAGTGGTGGCATTAGTTAACGAATCAATCCCCTTCACCTGGGCACAACGTGGAAGATAAACCTTGTCCCTAACTCGGACCACTCCACTCAGGGCGCTGATCATCCGCCATTTCCCTTTTGCTTTGACGCACTACTTTCTTTCTCTCTAGGGACTTGGACCTAAAGTAAGTAACGTTACGAGTAAGGCACACCGGTTCTGGCGGACCTTGGTACGTTGTCAGTCGGCATTTTTGCAAATTCCAATTCCGACACTAGCTGCCATCTAAATCTCGTAGGCTGAACAACTTAAGGTAACATGACGGGCCCGACGACAATCCTCCACCCTCTCAACGAAAGCCTCTCGGTACCAAGGACCGTAGACCATCATTACGACGGTACCCACGGCGCTTCGCAAACCACCACTGCTTTGACAGTACCCTCATCATCATCAGCAACATCATCGACACATCCTGTCCCCGCACAACCTTCATCAAGGACTTGGCCACGTGGAGAACCGCAACTGCCTAATTCGCAAAGTATAGGAACTGCGAATACTACGACTGCTTCCTCTTCGCGAAACAACCGGCTGTCTTTGGCAACCCTCGCTCGTGATAAGACCTCAAGCGCTCTTGCGAACCTAGCTTCAAGACCGAACCCTACGATTCCATCTCTTCATACCTCATCATCGTCAAGCAACCTGACCGAAAAACGGACTCTTGTCAACCCGCAAGCCGCCAGCTCAGGCATAAGTGCAACACTTGAGGGTCAAAGAGGTCTCCAATCTCAGGCGCAATCAAGAGCAGATCCATCTCGAGAGTGGGAAAACACGCATCGCATTGGCGGTGGAAGTGCGCCGAACGAAACAGACCACCATCCGCTTTACCACGCTGTCCAACCCTCCTCACGAGCGGCTGCTTTCACACCGTACTACTCGCCGCAAGGCTCATTCAACAAGATGCATCAGACATCGTCGAGACTACTCCGTATGACGGACGAGGAGCGGCCTTTCACAAGGGTGAGCATATTTTTTTCATTTGGGGGGGATCGGCTGGCTTTGCTATTCGTGTGAAATCCCTAATTCTTGATGCTGCCAGCGAAGGTGGCTCTTGTCCTCAAAGTTCAGGGTTTAGCACCTTAACGATGTGCATAGAAATGCCTTTGACACATCTAAACCCCGAATCATTACTGCAGCTGGTCTTCGGACTTTGGTTGTGTATTGACCGGACTCTCACGCACCGAAATACTTCAAAAGCGAAGCTCTACGCTGTGTTACAGGAGCACAAGCTGTTATCTTTGTACCATCGCGCAACCTAGAATTGGATTGCTGCTGACACTCGACATCATCTAGGATTTCAAGGATCTCTTCTCGACGTTGATGGTCAGCCTACCCTTGACCGCGCACCGCGTACGTCTGCAGAAAATCGAGCATACTTTCACCTCGGAAGAAGCAATCAACAACCTTGGCTCCCTTAAGTTCTCCCAATCAAATCGCATGCCTGATCCTAAAGATCCTTCTCGTATCGTAACCACAACTACAACAACTACCTTTTCCATGGCGAAAGAGATGGCAAGATCTGTCTGCCAACGGTTCATGGACGCGAGGTTTATCGAACCAGCAGACGGGAAGATCATGCCGTCCTTTCCCCTCAAGAGCGCCGTCTGGCAACTCACCCCAAAAGGTATGCATATCCTACAGCGCTTCTGCCAGCGTAACGGTATCAATCAAAGGCATGTGCTCGATGTCCTCGAATCTGCGCGCAATACCATGCAGCTAGTCATCCTGGAGAGAGATGCATCTACCGATAAGCTGTCCCATGATCGAGCTACTGTAGAAGTGATCTTCCGCCGCTTTGCTGGTCAAGACGGCCCGAACGTGAAGTCGAGTACTTCAAATTCAGACTCCGACTCTCTGAGTGACTACCACAATGGCCTGATTGGTGTTAAGATGGCGAGAGAGCGAAAGATTCTTGATAAGGTTGTACATAACACATTTACCGGCAAAGCGGCTGTGGACTGGCTCATGGACTGCTGCGAGGTAGTTGATCGGAGAGAAACTTTCGAAATTGCGGAGCTCTTCGTAAAGCACGGACTCATCTGGGCGGTAGTGGAAGACAAGGTTTATCTGCACCAAAACCCAGCTGCTTCGACCTTTCAGCCTACGAAGAACTCCATCTATGCTCTGACTGAAAAAGGACAGCACAACGTTGGATGGATCGTTATGGAGAAGAGCAGTAGCAGTGGAGAAGCACCAGCAAAGGGTAATGCCCGCGATGGACGAAATACGCCTCGAGACTCGAACAATAACCGTCTAAACATCATTCTACACGACCCAGCACTGCGCTTGCTATTCCGAGAATTTCTACGGGACACGCATTGCGAAGAAAACCTGGCTTTTTACCTGGACGTAAAGGAATTCAACGACAACTACGACAGGGCTGATAAGAGCCAAGCACTACTTAAGCTAGACGCCATAAGGGAGACGTTGGCAGCGGCTTATGGTAAGTTCTGGTGCATCCTCATTGCGACACGAACCTGTCACTAATATCCAGCAGGTCTCTACAATGCATTCCTAGCTCCTGGTTCACCTTGTGAGCTCAACATCGATCACAATCTACGGAACAGCTTAGCAGGCCGCATGACCCGAGCCGTTGGCGATGACGAGTCAATGCTGTCCAGCCTGCAAGAGGTGGTAGATCTTTTCAAAGCGGCACAGATGTCGGTGTTCAAGCTCATGTCAAGTGTAAGTACGCCAGAGTTCCAGGCATGGGTTGGAGCTGACCCATGACCAGGACTCCGTGCCCAAGTTTCTTAAGGAGCCAAAGTATGCCTCCGTTCTTCGGGAGCAGAACTTCGATCATGTGGTTGCGTCCGCCTTGCCACTGCGTACGATGAGTCAGTCAGTTCGAGATGTTCGTGCATGAATGTCATTCCTGCAACTCTTGACCTGGACGATGCTTACGCCTCCGACCCTGCATCATCATATGGATTGTTTTGCCGGTCCACGTCACCCTGAGACCACCTTCGCGATGTATCCAAGACATCATCTCTCTCGAATCAAAGAGCATCGGCTTCTCAGAGCCGTTGGCTTCGAACCTTATCAGACAGGACGTGACTTGTCTCCTGAACTACTTGCAGCGAATACTTGGAACCATGTCTTTGGCCGTTGAACTGGCTTTGAGGAGGGGGTCCTTGGCCGGCTCAGTATTCTAAGTCTTTGCGGTTGTACGAATCAATCTCCAGGAGGCTCGAGTCTTATTTGTGATCTTTCATGCACTGCGAATGGCGTTCAAGGTTACAAACCCGCTTCTCTCTCTGACAATCTTCTCTTTTATCACGTTCGAATTTGGATATCAGTCACGATCTGTGCATTTGGATGACGACTTGCATGTTGGATTGTCATGGTTACCGGCGTAAAGAACTTAGAGGTTTTCTGCACCGTTTGAGCATCGTGTACTTTACAAGTGTATAGTTCAGATGTCAATACTTCTGCTCTTCACCTTGCAATCAGCAAAACAACTGACCGTGCAATCACCGGATATTGTGGTGGCAGAGGGACGAGACTGTTTAGTCTCTTCCGTCGCTTTCCTTCTAGGTCCCGTACGGAGGAGTTCAAATGTAAGACCTAGAGTACACCGGACGAGGTATACGACGAGAAAACAAACAGGACAACCACCAAACCTTGGACATGCAACAGAAGCAACCGGTTCGCCCCTCTCGTCTTCCTCATCCTCGTAACCCACACCCAACAAACCGGAGTCTATCTCTTCTCCCTTCCTCATCCTCGTAACCCACACCCAACAAACCGGAGTCTATCTCTTCTCCCTTCCTTCCCTCGCTGGACTACCTCACCCTGCCTCTATCCCTGACTAACTGAAGTACTCGACGTCAAGACGAACTGACCACTCCCACTCCCTCCACGCTCAAATCTTACAACCGCCCCCGCCCCCAATTGCCCTGTCCATACCGACCTCTCGGTTCGCAGCACATTCACCCTCTTCACCTCCATCTCCACACCTCCACATTGATGGCGGTTTGCTCTTGGCTGTCTGCTCTCGGCAACGAATCACACTGATATCTACGGGGCGGTATAGATGGTGTTTTTAAAGAAGAGAGGGGTGGACGGGTGGGGAGATTGGGCTGGGACTGGAGCGAGCTGGGTATGGAATTGAAGCAGAGGGAAGGTGAACGGGAGGAAGGATATAAAGTGGAGGCCAAAGAGCCTGTACGGGTGGACATGCAAGTCCAGATTCTGGTGCTAGCTATATACATGGACGTAGAAGCAGTGGGGTAATAACGGCTTTCCAATGAAGATCTAAACGAGGCTCTACCACATGAATCTCTGAACCTTGCCTGGTTCTTGCGGCCATTCGAAGCCCCAGTAGAGAAAGATATACCCCGTGATCAAGTTGATTAGTAGAAACCAGAGTGTCTCCAGCCATAGTCGATGGTCGTGCTTCCTATAGGCCCCGTCCTTCATTGCGTCAAGCCAGCCTGAAGATTTACTCGTAGGATCCTGCTTTTTCTTCTGTTCGGGTCTAGGGACGGGCAAGCTTGGGATATGTAAGCGCCAGATAAGCCACGGGATGATGAGATAGCGCGGTTCGACAAGTGGCGCGGTGATTAGTGAGAGGGACGTGGCTGCGAGCCAGACTAGGGCGAAGCTGACTCTGTTGCCTTCTGCGCGGTGTGATCGCCGTGGCTCCGAGGCCATGACTGCGTTGCCCCTGTTATTGGCTTTCGCCAGCTTCTCCTCTTTCGTAGCTTGTGGAGGGGCTTGCTCTGGCATGACGCCCAAAGCAGCTATTGCAGCCCAGGCACAGATGAAGTAGACCGGGACGGCGAGATATTTGATAGATGGATGGCGCAGGAGAATTCGGAAGATGTAGAAGATATAGTGGCGGTTGTCTGCGAGGGTGAATGGGTGGATGATGGTGTTGAAGTAGACGATGATGGACATCAGCCCTAATACGGCGACTGTGACGATCGGCCGAGGCAGCCTGGCTCTAGTTGATCCAAGGCGAAGGAAGGGCGGTAGTAGACTTCGAGGGACGATGCTGTTGAGCAGATAGGGGTATATGATGGGAAAGGAGAAGAACATAAAGTTAGGCCAGATGTAGAGCACCTGTGGTAGATGTAGTGCCGCTGTGTGAAATTCCTTGTGTCCTGAAGACCGGTTAGACGTAGAATGATATTGAGAAATACTCAATTTGCTTACCTAGTACGACTCCACCATTCCATAGTACGAAGCCTCCAAACGCAGTCACGAAGGACAAATACGGAATGATTGCATGCGAAACAGCTTTCAGATTGGTTACAGTGCCAATAATGAGTGAGAGGGTCGTTTTAAAGTAGTCTGTGTCACGAGGGCTGTTTAGAGACATCCATATAAATTAAATTAAGGAGCTTCGAACCTTCAATGCATGCTTCCCTGACAAGAGGATCGTAGATCTTCCTACGATGCCAGCTTCCCCCGACGATGCCAGCAAACGAGGTGATATCGCCATTCCAGCTGGTCGTACGGTTATGTTTCAGGTTCCGGATAACCTCGAGGCCTGCAAGGTAGATAGCTACCCAGAAAATGTTTGTTTGTCTGAAAAGTAGCGCAAATAGACCAAATCCCAAGAGTGTGATGTCACTTGGCCACATTTTCCGCACGTATGGCACTTCTTTGAAGTAGGCTTGAAGCGAAGAGCTGCCATCACTGGGAGGCCGTGCCTTTGGAGGAGTATTGACTGTCTGACGCCGCTGAAGATAGGCTATGTAGGCTTCGAGAACGCAGCTAGCTGAGAGGACATCTGTGTAGTACAGAGCTGAGAAGAAGAACAGTGGTGGAAAGAGACAGATGTTGAAGACCGTGTGGTTAATGTCCGCGCCTGTCAGTTCATCCACATCCTCTTCACCCTTGGTCTTGTCGCCGGTCCCACCAACTCCATCCTGAGCGGGCTGAGACCAACGTAAGTGGAGAAGTCTGCGGACTTGATAAGGGAGTATAATGGCAATGACAACGGCATTAATCACTCGCAATTCCCGAGCATTATAATCAAAGGATCGCATAAGACGCTGAATCGACGAGGAAAGGTACGAGACAATGTATCTCAAGCAAAGTCAACTATAGTGCTCCGTGTCATCCCAAAGGGGGACCTACAAGCCTGGAGGAGTTGTAATTTTCGGATCCCACACATGCCATTGATGTGCCCAATATGCCTGGGCTTGCCGGACGTGAAAGACTTCATCCTATAACGAGACCATGAGTCGATCCGTCTTCCCATAAAAAGGGTGTAATCTGCTTACGAGATAGGGTTCTGGAAGTATGCTGTTTACTTTGAGGAGCCAGAAAGCTGCAATCCATAGCAGAAGCGTATGGACTGCTACAGAGGTCAATTTGAAAAGTCGTACTCCGGTTTGCAGCAACTTCACCATGATTGTATGCCATGCGAAGGCGCTGAGAAGGACCCTCTATCTCAACTCAACGTCGCCAAACGTTCAACCGTGTCTCGAAATCGAGGGCGCTAATCGCCAACCCACGTGAGGACGCGTCCCTCGCCGCCATTGTTCTCTGCCACAGATCAGCTCCCCAAAAGCAGTGTGTAAGTCATGGCTCTCCCGCTACCACCAGGCTTGGTCCCCGCCGAAATCGCATTTCTATGCGAGATGGAAATGGTGACCGTCATACCACGACAGCGTCTCGAAAGGCTTGAATTGCTTGGAGTGAGTCGACCCCTCGTCTCTTGAGACGACTACATCCCTAAGTACGTTCTCGAAACTCTTGTCTACAGTCAAAGAATGCATTGGGCCATTACTGAAACAGAAAGCGGATCAGGGACCAACACCCCCCCTCCAACCACCCCACCGCACTCCGCTCCCCCTCTGGCTCGCCCTCCTCCTCAAACGCCAACGCCGGGCAAACATTCTCCCTCCACCATGGCTCCACCCTTCATCTCTAGAAACGATTCTCAAAGCCGAAACCGACTCAAAGACCTTCTCAGACCCACCGCCTCTCCCTCCTTCAGCGAGCGGTTCCAATACCACAAGTCCGCCTTTCTTGCTCTCTTCTACTGCCAATGCGTCCCACAATGCCCTCCCGTATCACTGGCTCGAGATGGGAGAGATACTTCTGGACGCGGCGCCTGATGATTTGGTGGATCCTGACGCGGTGAGAAGGTTGATGCGGGATTTGAGAGAGGTCCGGATGGCAAAGATGAGAGCGGGCGTTAGTGAGCTTGAGGGAGGTGGAGGGGTATCGCTCACTGGAGTTGGGGGCATGGAAGTTGGGGAAGGGAGGGCGTTCATCAGTGGCGTGGTTGATGGGCTAAGGTATGCTCTTATGTTCGAGAAGGGCAAGGACGAGCTGACAGACGATAGGAAAATCGGCGCTTCGAAGGAGCAAGCACGTAGGGAGCGGGAGGCAGAAGATAGGGAGAATGGCTACGATGGGACGGCTGATGAGGACGATGAGATGGGCTTATAGTATGTCAACAAAGTCGTGGATACAGATAATACAGTCGATATCCTTTCCAAACCCCTGAGATGCCTACTCGGGCTCTTGGAGGTTCTGCCACCCCTGACATTGCCGCCCAGCTAGTAGCTGTGGGTCCCGCTCTTTGCTGCGTAAAGGGCAGTAAAAGTTTCTGCAGCCCTGCATTGCATCGTCGTCATAGTGCAAATGGTTTTTGTCTCTGGCAACCTAAAGTCGTATCAAACGTCGAGCCTGCTCTCAGACCGATCGACTTGACTTGGTGGAAAAATTGAAAGGTTTCCATGTTTCTCTGCACCATAACTGAATGTAAAGAACAGTAGCAGTGTATACTACGCATAGTTGTCTGCTTCCAACTACTTGAGGTTCTCATGAAAACCACCACTGAGCTGCGGTCCAAGCCTAGCCCAATCCCATGCCCAAAAACACCCGCGTATCTCAAATCCGCCCCTTGTGTCTCCGTGTCCCTCTGGACGCTCGCTCTACTGGACTCCACCGGCACCGAAGGAGTGCCTCACGTGAAGGAGAGGTATCGGGTACGGAGAGCTGAGTTTGACGGTTCCCATTGCCTCAACCAGAGCCATAGATCACATTATACTCGCCGAAGCTGTAAGATTATTGTTAACAACCGACCATGCCATAATCTATCATGTCCAAGGCTCGATAATCGCCTGCCTCCCATTTGTCCCAGTCTACGCCTACGCGTTGTGTACACAACCGCTCATTTGCTCTGCACTCTCCATCACGATCCTCCAGACATCCTCATTATCTCCTTTTCCTCCAGCTTCCGGCGGGCCGTCAATATCATTTCTTCCCGCCGCCGCTGCAGGAGCGCTTGCCGCTCGTTCTTGTTCTGTGACCATGCCTTCCCCGTGCCTTTCTGTCCTGCCTCTGTACTTGTGGTAAAGGGCTCTGAAAGTTTCGATGCGAGGTTGTAGCGCGTGATAAGGTCAGCATGAGTGGGCTTCGGAGGGGTTGAAGCAGGGGCAGTTGCGGGTGAGGAGTATGGCGCTGGTTGTGGTTGGAATGACGGCGGAGGCTGTACCAGAATACAGGATCATCAGCATCTTATTCAATGTAGTGATCTCTTAAGCTGTCAGAAAGCACAGATCCCGCCTGCGCTTTCAAGCCAAGATCCTTTCGTAGGAGTTACTCACCACCTCCAACGGTCGACCGCTCAATATCCGCTCCGTCGTAGCCGCCGGACTCCCTCCATTCCTCTGCAGGTCCCACTGTATCTCCCTCCTCCCCACCTGCGGGAACATCTGTGCTATCTGGTCTACCTGCCTCGGATCTGCTCTCCGTGCTGCATTGCGACTGTCCTGCGGCCGAGGATTGTTTGAAGTGGAAGTGGAGGAAGAGTAGAAGAACCACCGGATTATGACAAAGCCAACCAAGATGACGGCTAGGAGTTGGGGGATGTTCAGGGTTTGCTCGGCCATGAGTGGGTAGGTGATGGGTGGGGAATGGATTCGCCGGAAGATGAGCCGTGAGTGGTGGCAAGTCGGTTGGCTGTCACAGTCGCAATGAACCTGAACGATAAATAACAGAAAGAGAAAGGCAGGGATAAGGAAGAGATTATTTGCACGATGCGACTGATAAGCTATATGTAAGCAGTGTTGTCGTCGAGGTTTACCGAGCTTCAACACGATGTCATTCAAAGCGTCCTTAACGCAGACAGCTGGTCACAAAATTACAGTGGTCCGATCGGAGAGATCAACGGATTCGACGGCTTTTTCCAAAGTATTGCAATTTATCCAGATGGGTTATTGACGCCTTCTCATCAGTGGCGCATTCATCTGAATTCCTCCTGTCTGCGCCGAACTCCTCCATCGCCCTTGCCATCCCACCGTTCCGCCGTGCTAAAGTCATAAACATCCAGCCAATATCATCACCGCAGATCAGCCGGAGTCAGTGCTTGCACAACACTCGTTCCCTCAGTAAACCTGGTTCGGAAGATTCGATTAGCGTTTTGGAACATGCCGTCCTTCAAGCTAACAACGATGAATTGAGAGCCGTTGAATCTTGTCTTGATCAACCTCCCAATGTTCTGCGTATGCGAAAGATCCAACGCAGCATCTACCTCGTCTAGGATGTACATCGGTGCCGGCTTAAATTGAAGGAGGGCCATAATGAGTGAGAGGGCGATAAGTGATCTGTTCCAGAGAACATCAATGTCTGGTCATAAGTGCCTCAACATTACGTGTGACATACCGTTGACCACCACTCAATTCCGTCAAGCTCTGTTTCCAGACCTTTCCCAAGCTTACCTTGACCTCCAAGCCATCCGAGATAGTCTTCCCTTCAGGCGGATCAAGCTTAGCAAAGCTGCCGGGCAGCAGCTCCGCAAAAATCTGACCAAAATCTCCATTGACCTTTGTCCAAGTCTTGCGCAGCGCCTCCTTTTTATACTCGTCAAGACTGCTGATGGTCTCTTCGATTTTCCTCTTATCCCTTATAACTGTTTTCATCATGTTCTTCAAAGCTACCTCCTTCTTCTCCACATTGTCGATCATGTTCATTACTTTGGGATTGATCTTCTTCTTCATTCCTTGAAAACGCTCTGTAAGGTTGCGAAGCGTAGATTTGCATTCAGCAATATTTTGACCCTTGAAGTCATAAGGAGTATTTGCGCGGCCAAAGCTACCTTGCTCCTCTGCGATCCAGTCATGCTCCTTCTCCATGCTCGACACTGTCTGTGCGGCAGACTGCTGCTCCTTATGGAACTTCTCGATTTGGTGACCGAGCTTTTGCATCTCAAGGCCTTCTTCGGTTATCCTAGAGGTTTTAGACCTTGAGGCGTCCTCTAAGGCACGAAGCTCCTCGTCGAAACCCGACAATCTTGCTCTCTCATCATCTAGATGCGCTTGTGCAATGTCATGAGCGTCCTACAAACAATCAGCATGCCTTTAATGTAGAAGAGACCGAGGATCGTACCTTGACCCTAGCTTGCTCTTGCACCAATGCTTTAATCTCCTCCTGCTGCGATCTTAACGTCGAGTCTACTTCGACCAGTTGTTCTTGTGCGGCCGCTAGATCTCCGCCACCTTGCTCAGACTCTAGCCTAGCGCTTTGGAGCTCTTTCTGCACCATCTTCACGGACGCCGAACTCTTGCTTAAGCTCTTCTTCAGAGCGTCTAAGGAACTTTGCATCTCAACCAGCTTGCCGTCCTTGTTACTATTGAATTCATTCATGTCCCGCTCTATTCTTTGGATATCCTTCGAGGCTTCGCTTTGTCGAGTCTTTGCGTCTGCGATGTTTTCTTTCAGCTGCGAGATATTGCGCCTCATTTCCTCCACCGCTTGAATGATCTGAATCTATCAGCGAAAACGTCTATGATAGGTTGTAGATGATAGTATCACTTACGGAGGATGAAGAGTTACCACCGATCTGCTCCTCTGTCAGCTTGATCTCATGCTCCTTCAAATCTAACTCTTGCTTCGTCTTCCGTGCCGTGTCCAGTTTTTTCTTCTCGCGTGCCATTACAGCCTGCAGGTCTTGAAGCGCGGTTTCCTGCCCTGCCAACTCCTTGTTGATCTCATTGAGCTTCTGCAGCGTTACCAGTACACCGCTCGAGTTCGGCGAGCTGCCTCCCGACAATGTCCCAGACGGATCATAAACGTCACCTTCCAACGTGACGCTCTTCATCCGGACCGCAGGATCAAACGTTACGCGTTTTGCCGTCTCCGCATCTTCGCAGACTAGCGTCGAGCCGAAGACGTAGTCCATGGCTGCAGACACTTCATCAGCGTAGCCAATCAAGGACAAGGCAAGATCAACCTTGCCCGGAGAAAGCTTCTGCGCGGCGCCGATCTTATCGGCTGATGCCCTAAAAGCCGCGATCTTGTTCAATGGGATGATGGTAACCCGTTTCCTCAGTTTTCCATGCTGCAGGAGCTGGGTACCGGTTTCTGCCGAATCAACCACAACATTGTATAGCCTTCCTCCGGCACAGATCTCAAGCGCCGTTCCTGCTCTGGTCTGCTCCTTATCCAGTGTGAAAAGCTGAGCGACAAGGCCTTTTACTTTTGAGCGGTCAAAGCCTGGAGTAGGATCATTGTAACTAAAGTCGATATTGGCGACCTTCCGCTTCATCCCGTCTGCCTGTTCACGAAGAATTCGTATTTGTTGCTGCAGTGATGTTTCTTGTTGGTACATCTCTTCTTCCTTCCCAACCTCGAAGCCCAGCTTACTGAGTTCACCTTCCAGCGTCTTGGCTTGCGCTCGGAGGCCTTCAAGATCTTTCAGTAGCCCCGAGTTCTGCTCTTTCGCTTTCTTCGCTCTTGGCTCCTCTTCCTTGATGCGCTTCTCAAGATGAGATATCTTGAGCTTAGCTTGCTCTTGCTCGGTGGTTGCGGCATTCGCGCGGTTCCGAGCATCTTGCAGCTGGCCTTGGTAGCCGCTCTCCTGGCCTTCTCTTGATGCCACACCCGTCTGTAGTGTTTGCAGGAGCTCTTCCTTTTGATCGACCTCGGCCGTCTGCTTGTCCAGCGCACTCTTCGCGGTATCGTACTGTGTCCGTAGCCTCTCGTAGACCTCCGTTTTCTCCTTGAGCTGCGCTTCTAGGTCGGTGACGTTCTTTTGGACGCTCTTCCGCTTTTGTTGTTCACCTGTCATGCTTGCGTTCTTGAGATCGAGCACCGTGTTGAGCCGGACTATCTCATGCGAGTGTGTCTTGACCTCGTCTTCGAGAGCCTGAAAATTCCCACCCTTCCGAAGCTCTTTGTCCCTAGCAGCTTTGACCCTCTTGACGTCTTCTTCCAAGTGCGCGATCTCACTCTTCAGTCTCACTGCTGACTCCTCCAGATCGCTCGCCCTTTGCTTCTTCGCCTCCAGATCGCTCGCCGACTGTTTCAGCTTCTCCTTATTTTTTAGATAATCATGTGCGACCACCAATCTGGTCAATCTCTCCAGATCGCTTTGCGTTTGCTGAAAGTCCAGAAACGCCCTTTTCTCTGTCCGCAACTTCTCCAGCTTGGGCTCGATCTCCTCCTTCAACAGCTCCGTAATCTCCTGTACCTTCATCTCCTTCTTGGCCATCGTCTTGAACGCCTTATCCCTCCTATCCTCGAACATGCGCGTGCCGGCTGCTTCCTCTATCATCGCTAGAATCTCTACCGCCTTCATGTTCAGAACTTTGGTAATGCGCCCTTGCATGATGAGGAAATTCGGGTTATTGATGTTTAGCTGGACCGACTGGAAGAGGTTCTGCACTGTCTGCTGTTGCGCGCGATGGCCATTGATGAGGTATTTGCTTGTGCCGCCCAGTACAATTTGTCGAGTCACAGAGATCTGCGCGTACTCTTCGAAGCCGATAGGGGATTTCTTCTTGTCGCGGTTGTCGAATACGATGGTGACGCTTGCTTTCGTCACGCCGGCTTGGCCGCGCTTGTAGATGAGGTCCTAGAATGATCCCCCAGTCAATTGAAGCTGCCCTGGTGATTCTGTTGCTGCCGGGGCGTACCTGGAGGTTTTGCGCTCGGACGGTGCTCATATTCGTAATTCCTAGAACGAAACAGATCGAGTCGAGAATATTGGACTTTCCACTGCCATTGAGACCAGTGATTGAATTGAAGCTCTCGTCCCTGCTTGCAGATCAGCATCATAGCCAGTGCTTTGCGCCGGGTCTCCCGCAATGTACCATCCTGAGATCACCGTCCGCACAGCGTATGATTTGAAACCCTGGACCACTGTTAGCAGTTACTCCAGAGGCCGTAGGGTCTTTACCCACGTCGATGATGATCTCTACAATCCTCATCTTGATGGAGATTGCGGTTTGTGAGTTCAGTATGGTGGTTCAACGCGCCGTGTTTACGACTCTGGTCAACAACGGCAAGTCCCGCTTCATATTTGGCCTTGGTATTGCAACTTAGATTATTCTGGCAGAATTATGCACATGTACATGGAGGCTTTCCTAACGCTTATTGTGAAGGTATTGGTATTACAATTTCATAGTGTATTTGTATGCCTAGCCAGACATGCAATGCCAGAGCGTGCCAGGTCGGAAGAGCACGGTTTCCGTACAATCGAAGCTTCCCAGACGAATTAGTCTCATTTGTCGCCGTTCCCTTGCTTGAGGCCGTCGATACTTGTGTGATTGTGATAAGTGCAATCTGCATCCAAAGCAGGGTTGGGGTGGATAGTCCAGAAATTTCTGATCACTACACGGAGACAATTTATCACGTCCACCGTGAATTCACCGTCAAGGTCCATTTTCTCTATCCAGTCCTTTTCATAACCCATTCCGCCCATGGTGATCTGAAACGCAGTTTGCCTGGCCAGGAAAAGACGGAGCAGAGATGCCTTCGGTGTCACTGCGTAGACTTCGCTGATGAACCCCAACTCTGCAGTGAGTTCGCTCTCCCTGAAGTACTGCTGAATACAGGTCATTGTAAGATTCTCCAAGGGTCGCATGGACCACTCCTCCGCCAATTTGTACAGATTAAGATAGACTTTGTTGATGGGTTCGCGAAACTCAATCGGTATAGGCGCAAGGGTACCACGATAGAACCACGTCGCGAGCAAATCAAAAGTCTCAGCTTCCTCCCCGAGCAAGAAGAGCCCGCTCTTGGTAGCTTCGTTGTTCTTGTCATCGAAGATGGTGTTGAGGTGTGGAGAAAGGTGGCACACGAGCTTTGTATGCCAATGATACCGCTTTCGCTTTGGGCCGACGTAGATGTCGACCATCTCATCCGTCAGGAGTCTATGACACTCTTAGTACAGTCATTGTTGGAGAGCTTAGTGACACCATTCTTTCAAACTTACTCATTGAGTGGTATGTCCTCCTTAGCGGCCATTTCGCGAAGCTCAACTTGTTGGCGGAAAATGCTTCTTTGATAGGTTTGGTGTAGCTATGTGGAGGTCCTGTCAATCATTGATGGACCTGCGACAAGTAGATTAGATGTGCCGAAGCTGTAGTGTCAAGGAGCCGTGTTAGATGGATAGGTATGGTGATCTGCAAGTGCTCCCAGTTACCAAAGCTCCTCAATTTTTGGAAGCTCAGTCTCTGCTCACGAACCTGTCTGGTGATCTTGACGGAGATAAGAATCTGATAACGTCTTCTTTCAGCCCGTGCAGTTCAATCAGATGAGGCTGGATGAGTGATCAGGAAGTTGTCCAGAACTCCCACTGACGTGCGAAGCTTTAGGCTCAGTGCGAAGAAATGAGTATGGCAAAGAGCGTGTTTAGGAGCTGGCGTCCTTGGATACTTTTGATTGACGTCTGCTTACCGAGAGTTTGCTGGAGTGAGGTTCAGATGAGAATTAAGCGATGTTGGGTCCTAGGGCTCGGAGAATCCCAAGTAAATGTAAGTTTAGGTCTTTAGCGAGAACATTCATGGATCATTGGGAGAGTCTGTGCCGCGCGGTTATCATTACTTGAAATGCTTTATCCCAGTATCTCACGCTTCATGACTTCGTGTAATGTGCTCAATCCCAGTACTGCAGTGGACATTGACTACTCTTCGGCCACAAGGTTCTGTCCTTCTCTCAAGCCTTCTACAACAAGTTCGTGACCCTCTGCCCGCCGATAAATATCCTTCACATCGTCTGTCGACAAATATCAGTCTACTTGCTCAAGGGTCGTACAGCAAGACTGCCTTACCAGTAGTAGTCTCAAAGTGACTCGTAGCATCATAGCTCCTGGATATGTAGATATTGTCATTTACCCCGCTCTCAAGCGGCTCGTATAGAGGTATTGGTGGGCCGAAGAATTTCTCCTCGATCTTGCCCAATCTGTCGAAGCCGGGCTGCAGCTCGAGGTGGTGATTGCTCGAGCCTTCAGCAATGGTAGAAACGATAGCAATGAAATAGCCTTTTGGGCAGACGTTATGTGCTGACGAGACAATGGCGATGTAGATATCTAGAGACATTAGTAGATCATATGAATGACTGTGAGAGCAGCACTTGCCGTTCTTTCTGCCAACCTGTGACTGTGGAATGATCAGTTGCGCCGAGTCACTGTTGTCCGTATTCAGGACCGGGTGTGTCAAGATACAAATAGCTTTCAGCAAGTGGCCAACAACCTGAACCTTACCAGGAAAGTAAGATGGATCCCCCAAAATCTTCTTCGTCTTGGTTGTAAATTTCATGCCCTCGCCCTCTTCGCCGCGCTCCTTCATTGTTGCTCTAATACCCGAAACCTTCGATCCATCATACATGACTTCGTCGATCGTAGTATTTAGCATGTAGGTACCGCCATATATAGCTGACAGACGCGCGAATCCTTGCGGAAGCTCCCCAAGGCCGTATAGTGGGTAGATGTAGGGTGATTTTCCGTATCTCGCCATTGAATTAACATAAAGTCGAATGCGTTTAACAGTCTCTTTCGCTACGCCTTTCTGGTTTATGTAATCGTCGGTCTGGTACAAAGCCATCGCATGGCCAATAAAGTCACGCGTGGTAGCTTCCAGACCGTATTTGTCGTACACTTCCTTCATGGTGCAGGCGTTGAGATTCAACCCTGAGAACAATATTAGCGTGGTTCTCGTACATATGATGTCTGAACCTACCGCCATAGCTCGCCGGATCGTCCTCGTTGAAGGCTCCAACCCATTCCAAGAACCTTTTTGCCCTTCTTTTCTCGAAAAGACCCATCAACGGTGATCGCAACGCCTCCCCAGCATCTGATGGCACTTTCGCCACTGTAGCCTTCGGCCCATTCCCTTGCTGCACGTAGCTGCCAGCAATCTGCTTGAACTCAAGGTATCTTGTGACGTCGGTGGAGACGAGGATATTCGTCAGTTCGCCATTTGACATCAGAAGCTTAGGTACCAGGTCGATATTCCAGTCGTTAACTCGTCCGTACTTCTTCCACGGTTCTTGGCCTGGTGGGTAGTTGCTATACTTTTTAAAGAGCTGCTAGATATCAGCCTTGCAGATGCCCCAAGTAACTTCATACTGACAGCTTCGATATTGATAGAGGCCGCTTCTCTGTGTGGCATGAGCAAGCTGGGTCATGCAAGATGGGAGATGGCAACGGACCCGCCGTAATGGTCATTCCGGTCAATGTGAAGAACCTTCTTGCCCTTGACACTCAATACGCTATCTCAACAATCAGCACACGTCTACGCCAGGAGGATATGTGGGCCATATTTTACCCAGACAGAACACATTCCGTCAAGCCTGGGAACCTGTCAGCTTTGAGATACCACTGCTTCCCGGGGTCGCAATCTCGTACCTGTGCCTAGAACTACAACATCGTACTCGGGTGAAATCTCGTCCATGTTGCGCCGTTTGAGCAGAGAATATGAGATCAAGTAGGAAAGACGGGAAGGTCGAGTATGCAGTTGCGGTGTGATTTGGCTACATGCATGAGGTATTGTTTTCCCATTGGCACGACGATGGATCGGACAATTCCGCTAGCGTGCGGCGCTATCATCGTCACAACCGGGCATTTTTGCTACCTTATTGTTGTTGGTATTCGTGCCCTAAAGGCACGGTTCGTTGCTTCCTTATGATATATCGGTGCACCTCAAGCTCACAGTGAACAGGTCATGGTTGAAGTCTGTTTCAATGCTTGTATGAGCAACAAAGTTTGTCAGAGTTTCAGCAGTCCATGGTAATTCCTAGTGCTTACGAGACCATAGTCTCCATCTATGCTCATCTCTGATTTCCTCTCTGCTTTCTATGATTTTCTTGATCTGTCGCTGGTCACAATTTGAACCAGGTCATCTCTCTCTGTGAGTGTGAGTAAAGCCTGTAAACCCTCTTGTGCGATAGAATTACTCGCTTTCCAACTCCCGCCCAGCTATAGAATCTGTGGTCTTCGATTGCAGCTTCCAGACTATCTGTTTGGATAGAAACGAGTAGTAATTGTCAATCTCTTGTTACAGCGATCCAATTGCATGGGTACCTGAACCTTCATCTATAAGGACAACATTGGTTAAGTGGAAAATGGGAAATATCAAGGCACACCATACCACGCCAGCGCGCAGGCTTCTCCAGATTTCCTCTTGAGTTTCACCGACCATGTATCGACGTTTTCTTCCCGAAAAGCAGAACATTTGTTTTCGGAAGGAAGAAAGCTTCAGTATCAGCCTGACAATAATCTACGCCTCTTCAGCGACCACTGCCAGCTCTACCAAGAAGCTATCAGGATGCTCATTGGTGGAAGCCTCCTTAGAATGCAATCGACGGAATCACCAACCCACGCCTCCTACTATGCAAACCCACCTAGTGAATGGTGTGTAAGCCCTCTGGCGAAATGTTGGATTCATAAGGCGAGCCGCTGGTAAGAGGGCAGATTTCATTACTGTGATGGGTAGCATTTGATTTACCATCTACGGTTGTGCTTGCTTAGGGCGGGAGGGCTTGTAGATAGGCGAGGGTGTGGAGGATGGGGAGATGTTGATTTTGAGTTAAGTGGGTTCCAAGTGCAGAATCCCTTCAGCACTGGATGAAGCGAAGTCTTGGGGAGAGCGCAGAGTGGACAATCGATCATTGACAGTAGGCAGTGAAGTTATCCTGCGGGTTCATATTATGATAGCCTCTATTGCGATAAGCTTCGCACTGGTGTGCTAAAATGCGAACTTGGTAAGAGCCTCATAGCGTCTCAGTAAAGATGGCTCATGATAGTCCAGCAGAGCACGGCTAAACTCCGTCACCGTGTCTTCCAAGCGATGGCCACAGAGGGTGATTTAAGGAAACGATATCCTACTGGGACCGAGCGCCGGTGGATCATGTTGTAGATGGGAATGGGAGGGAGCGGCTATTCCTGTTATCCAAGCTGTCGTATTGCAGAATGAACTCGCGCTGAAGATTTCGGTTAGCATGTCGTTCCAGAAGGAGAGGAGGTCTTGTGTCTGACCCTTGTTCTCTGCCACAAAGACGGGTCGAAGAAGACGTAAAATCCCCTTTCAGCTTCCGGACTGATTGGGGTAGGCTCTGGGTAGGAGACATCTTTCGTGAGCCACTGCTTTAGCTCTTTGTGGTACCTCCAATTCCGATTGGTACTATAACACACGGGTCAGAGAAGTCTTGGAAAGTCGCAGTTATGTCACTGGGAAAGACTTACAGTTCTTGAGCAACAATCTCCTGCATAATGTCTCGGGGCATGGTGTAGAAGATGTAGAGTAAGGTCTCGTCAGAGAAGCTGGGTACTTTGGACTGTAGGGGATGGACGTTCTGTACGGTGTAGCAGGCTGGCACGGTGAAATCTGGCTGTATAGGTCTTGATCCCGATTCGGCAAAAGGAGAAGCGAAATTGTGATAAAGCGGGCTATTACTGGTGGTGTGCATTAGCTGTTACTACAATCAAGAAGGTTGGATATCCTAGGCATAATGACATACTCCGGCTGATTGAGATCCAGGCCTAGCGTCGTAAGGTCTTGGCCAACGGCGAGACCTGCAACGTCATTACTATCATGCCGTATCATACCCAACAACCCAGCAAGACCAAATCTGTCGAGTTCGCTCATTTGAGATAGAGGTACTTGTTCTGGAGTCTGAACAGCCCCTGGTGAGTCAACGAGTTCGCCCCCGAATCCTCCTTGCTGCTGCGGGCGCGATTGTTGCTGAGACGTCTGAGCTGGTTGACTCTGTACTTGCTGGGCCTGTTCCGAAAATGGATGTGGTTTTGCGGTCAGCTGAGAGTTATGTATGCTCGAAAATATGGAGTTGCTGGAATCGCCATTTCGAGCTAATCTTGTACCATTCTAGAAGGGAATTCAGTTGTTTGCTAGGATAGGGTGGTACCGAGGAAACCTCACATTATTTTCCTGTTCAGATACTCCAATCTGCGCTTGCCGTCCAGGATCCAATGGTGACCGAGAAGCTGAAACACCTGCGTAGAGTTCGTCAGACTTAGGATTAAGCGCGCTGCTGCATGTTTGACATACCCCCTGAACCATGTGTTGATGGCGAAAGGATTCGGTCGGTAATAGATGACCTGCTGTTGTCTTGCTGTCCGTTCATGACATTGAAGAGACCACCGCGATTTTGTAAAGCCTGTGGCTGACCAAGACCTGCGCCGAATCCAGTTCCATTTGAATAGCCGCCGAACGCAGCATTCTGCATAAGACCTCCGCGCCTATCTTGCCCAATCTCACCGTTGCCATTTCTTCCTAACGGCGGAAACTCATCGATACTCCCCGTCTGTGGTTGATTCAATCCTGACAATTGTCCAATGCCTGATTGGCCTCCATGACGGTACTCGTCCAGTCCGTTTGCAAATTGTGAAGAGGATGGGAATAGATCGTCGTTCGGTTGTTGCGACTGTTGTTGGGAGAGCTGCTGCGCTTGTTGCAATTGCGACTGAGTTTGAATGGATGATAGTTGCTGATTGCTAGCCTGCTGCGGTCGTTGCACAGGAGTATGTTGAGAAGCGCGCTGGTTCGCGTTCGCCCAGACAGCTTGCGCAGGATTCTGGTGCTGAGGTTGAGGCGCTCCGGAGAGTGAAGGAAATTCGCTATCGTCGTTGACGTTAAAGTTAGCTTCTTGTTCTTGTCATTCAACCTCCCACGCTTGGCTCCCCAGCTGGAGGGGCTGCAGGACTTGCAACGCAGAATACTGCGTGGCCGCGGTTATGATGACTTACGACAAGTCTAGAGGTGTGGCAGGCTGAGAGCCTCCTATTGTTTGCGCAAAGCTTGTCATTGCCGCACTAGGAGGCCTTGACTGCGGATTCGGCAGGCCTGGCGCGCCGCCCATTGGCACTCCAAAACCCCAACTCGAGCCGCTTCCTACAAGCAATCGACAGAAGCTAACGTCAGCCTATCATAACACCACCGAACTTACCCTAAGTCCAACAAGGCGTACCTAGCTTTCCATTCGGCAATCTGCCTGCTCCTAGAAGAGCGTTGCGATTTAGTTGCTGCTGCTGGCCGGGAAAGCCGTGAATCCCTCGGAGAGGCTGTGGACCAGGACCTGTACGTTGACCAGGCTCGTTAGTCATTGTTGCTGACGGACGTTTCTTCCCAACAAGTACACGAGCATAGGTTGACCATGGCCCAGTAGGAGCTTGCAGCTCCTGAAATTTATCCGCAATAGAGGGGGATGCCGAAGAGAGTATGCCAGTCTGTTCCACTAAAGACACATCTGCCATGGCGACAGCAGAGTATCGGACTGAAGGCTTGACTTGAGAAAGCCTCGTGCCAATGATCGTGCTGGCTGTCCCCGTCCGGCGAAGCTATGCAGTAGGCTTGCACCACGGCGCAAGACATGCAGAAAGAGACAAGCGGAAAGAAGGACGAACCTGGTCTACTCATTGTGTCGGCTATGGCCGGAGATCTTCCCTTTATGAAGAAGCTTGCTGTTCGATGCTCCTGCCTCTTGCAGATTGTCGCAGAAGAGCGAGGAAGTCGATTTGCTGGGGTTCGCGCTGGCCGGAGTGTGAAGTCGCAACTAAGCTCGACCAGCGGGGGCTAAGGCTACTAGATCACGCTACGGCCAACAAGATCTTCCGTCACCGATGCACGGATCACAGCTAGATACAAGGCTGACGGGAAGACAGGCTTGGAAACAGAGAAGATTCAAGAGAGCAAAACAATTCGTGCAATAGCGTAGTAATCATGATTCATCACGGTCTGGCTCTTGTGTTGGATTGGGACAGAGGAAGTATCGAAGAATCCGTGCTGATTCAGAATACAATATCATGAGCATACCAAGATTGCTGACCGTTATCAAATGCACCTTGAGCTTGCTATCATATATCAATCTACTTATGTCTTCTGTTCGGCTTGGGCAACCATAACAGTTGGCTCTCGAGGGATGTGGTATTGGGATAGCATAGGTAGTATACCACCGGGGCGAAGAGTACAATTATAGTACAAGTTCGAAGGCTTTGTATGCCATTTTCCAACGATTAAAAAAAAAAAAAAAAAGTTTGTTGGTTTTAGTCTTAATGAATGGTACACTAGTACATCTAGAGGAATCGCACCTTCTCATTCTCTTGACTTTGAGCACTAACCCATGTGCATAAGGCCTATTACTAAGCAATAGGATGTCTTACCTAGTTTTTGTGGATTTTTTTGGATCAGTCTCGTCAACTGACCGGAGTCACAGCTAATCGAGAATCATGCTCTAGTCTGCTCAGTCCGAAGGTCTTTATATTTTTGGATAGATCTAGTTATAGACATTGGCTGATCAAGTCCAAGAGGTCCCTAATTTGGCTATGCCGCCTAATAGGATATCCATTGACAGAAATCACTGGTCGGCTACAGGAATCGAACCTGTGACCTCTCATTTTCCAACGATAAGTCAGATAGACTGACAGACACAGCACGGACTAGAAGAGGTGTAATGGAGCTCGTGCCTTCTACAATACAACAGGGCGAACGATCCTAGCCCTAGCTTGACCGTTTCGAAGTTATGTAAATTCGCCCACAACTAGGGTGATTTTGCAACCCAGATTTGACGACAATTGCATTAGGCAAGGCGGTTATATATTTTCGGGCCTAGCCGCTCCATTAAGGGTTTCCCTCCAGATAGATCAAAAACGTCGTCTAAGGCGATCTAAGGTAGTAGCAAATCCTAAGGTTAGTGCAGATAGATTACATGTAGCTAAAATGTTGTCTCTTGAGTGGAGCTCTACTGCCTGACAGAGCACCAGACACTGCTGTGTCAATAGTCTCCCCGCCTGCCCCGAGTCAACTAAAAGACCCAGGGCGTTGAGTCTGCAAGCAAGAAGCCGAGGCTGTCTCATTGCAGGCAGCTGCCCCAATGAAATCATCTCCCAACCGCATCGATGCTGCAGAAGGGCGGCCGGCTAGGATGCGGGCAACGCCCTTCTCATGAGACGTTCAACGGAAGATGAAAGAAACCGCGCCATTGGCTCTATCTTCGATCCACGCTTGTAGCTACTGTGCCAAGAACCGTATCGGATCATATCGTGCAGCCCATCCTGAATCTGAGTCACTATGTAAGAGTCCGCAATGCGACGGCGAGCTCAAGTCGTTGAGGAATTGTACGTAAGCTTTCAGGAATAGGCCATTGGAACGAAGCATGTTGGAAGCGCATGCAGAGGGATAATTATTGTTCTCCATACAATAAAAACAGGAGTTCATCGGTCTCTGACGATCCTCGCTTGCTGCCGACCCCTGTCAAGGCTTCCAGAGAGGTTTTGAAGCTCCTGCACAACGACGATGACCATCACATGAATCGTGACTCACAATGTCCAGCCCCTCCTTTGGCCGACTGGTACGATCATCGCGGCAGTGCTGGCATGTCGACCCTCCGCCAGCCTTTCTCGCGCCATGCCTATCGACTATAAAACCGCCCTCGTCCGCGCAAACCTCACAATTCTCTACATCTTCGTCACAGTCCTTTCCACGGGACCACAACCGCAACAGAGGCGTATCAGCAATACGCAGGACAGGACCTCGACAACCATTATCAGTCTCGAAAGAGCCTCTGCCACAGCCCGTGCTCGACCCGAAGAAAAGGGACAAGCCCAAAGTCGACGAGAACCATGGACTATGGGGGTTCTTCAATATGGACAAGAAGCCATTGAGCACACCGGAGGAGGATTACGCTCATGGTATGTATCACGACACATTATACGAGTTGCCTCTGTTGGAAAAGGTCGAAAGCTGATCGCTATAAACGTTGCAAGGGCGAGCATGGTCCGTCGAAGAGCTCCGGCACAAATCGTGGGAAGACCTGCATAGTCTATGGTGGGTGTGCGTCAAAGAACGCAATCGACTCTCAACAGAAGGCTTCGAACGGAACAGGCTGAAAGCGGGATATGGGGACTACGAGGCGCAGAAGAGAGACCAAACGGTAAGGATCGCTCTACCTGTCTTCTCCAGTGTCGACTGGGTTCTTCATCCCACAAGTGGGAAGAATGTCATGACGAGGGCAACACATGATGAGAAACATCATTCACTGGCCGAGATCCGCCCTGTCGAGACCGCTTAAATCTCAACGGGAATGGAATCAACCATGAGAATATATCCAGATTGCCTTGGCCACCTTCCCACATCACCTCACCCATCACCCATCACCCACGGCAACCAACTTACTAACACACCCACTTCCCACAAAAAGGTCCGAGCAACGCAACGAGCAATAAAACACGCTCTCACAGAACGCTACTACTCGTGGGAAGAGGCGCGTAAAGCCGCCCGGACGGATCCCGAGATCAACCTGACGCCTGTTGAGGGACCGGCATATGTGTCGCAGGACTTTGAGGTAAGACCTGCGTCCCCAAGGGCGTGAGAGTTTGATGGTCGACGCGTAGTTGCTGACGTGGGGATTAGGAGGATGTCGAGCTGGCCGAGGGAGAGGGTGAAGTGGAGGACGAAGGCGAACGGAAGCCGAGAAAGGACGCTCCGGCACCTGCTGTGGCGCTGTAAGAACACCAGCATGGACGATCGGCTGTCGGAGTTTCCTAAGGCTAGAGCAGGAAGACGCAGAGAATGAGGTCACTTGACCACATCTATCCCTTCCTTCCTTGCTCGCGATAATACTCTCCTCCTACAACGAGGGTATCGAACACCATAGCAATAGACCTACCATCCCTCAAAAGATATACATAGAGATATAGAGCGCCAACGTATCCGAGTCCCGTATTCATACGTCATATTTTCCACTTCTACTCTACCCTGTGTTTGCCTTTGTCAATAATGTAGGAATGTGAGAGTAATGAGTCAAGGGGTAAAATTGATGGTTATAAGGCTTCGACAGTCTTCCTCTTACTCATATTCTTACTCTTACTCTTACTCTCATAGATCGTGGGATAGCACATGCTTGAAGGTTCCTTGAACAGTTCTACCGAAAGTCGCAGTGAAGGTCCGTCTTAGGCCTACATACCACTGTACCAAAGGGCACCGACACATTTCACCGAGAGTATGGCTTCAGACTACATATACACCTCGCGTCGTTCACAAAGATGATATAAATCGTAGGATAAATCTTAGGTATGGATTTCCATCTTCGATTCATTAAATTAATTATGTACAACTATCCTACCGGTGGTGCTCGTGCAATCTCTGCCGGTAGGAAGAAAAGTAAAGTAAAAGCCCCTTCTATGTGGATGACTGTAATCTATTGAGACGATCGTCTCAAGTGCACCTCCATCACCTGATCCTAGAACGCCGGCAAGACAGAAAAAAAGCACCAGGAGATGCTAAGACGAGATCGTCAACATCATTATCGTGCCATGATAGCACTGAAAAGTAAGCAAATGATGGACGAGTCTATGCGGCACCAGCTGTGGCGACCGGTTCGGAGATCTTGGTGACCTGGCTCCCTGCTCGAATGATCCTCGCGCCTTGATCGTCCTTGACGTACTGTACATCCTTGTTTTCCCTCTGAGCTCTCTTCCAGATCTCAACCTCACTTCCACCGCGGATGACGCCAACTCTCATGGTGGAGAGTAAGTTATGAGCGGCATTGGAGTGATTGTAGACACCACCGTTGAAGATAGCAGTAGCGTCCTTGCCGATACCGGAGCTGATCATGGCTTTTCCACCTGGGTGATCCTTGATGAAATCCGTAACATCGTGGACAACACCAGCGACAGCGATCAAGCCTCGACCATTCTTCGCCTGGTCCTGGTAGTCTTCCCAGTCCATGACTGGCAGTTGATCTAGAGGCACACCCCAGTCGAGCTTGGAGCGTTTCTGGTCGAGTTTCTTCTGCGTTTGCTGGACTCTACCTTTCTCGATCTCGTTCGACTTGAATTGCTTGAGATCATATGCGAGACCGAGCTGCTTACATGTCCAGATCAACCACTTCGTAGGATCATACTGGTGCCATTCGATAGCGTTGCGGTAGTCAGAGGGAAATTCGTGATGGAAGTTGTGGTATCCTTCGCCGAGGGTGACCAGTGCAGTGATGACGTGATCGCGAGGGGAATTGCGGTCATCGAACGGTTGGTCGCCGAGCCAATGCGCAAGCGAATTGACGCAGAAGGTTGCTTGTTGGACGACGAAGGTTCGTAGAATTCCAGCGTAGATGAAGCCACCAAACCAATCTCCCCAACCCAGACCAGTGACGAGCGTAGGAAAGATGAGACCCATGAAGATGACGACCTTCAAGTAGTTGCGATGCTGCCAGATGACGACTGGATCCTCGTTCAGATCAGAAATGTCCGTACGACCGATACGCTTGGGGCTCTGCTTCAAGAGCATCCATCCGAAATGCGAATAGATGAGGCCTTTGCGCACTGAATAAGGGTCCTTGTCGGTGTCGGTGTAGCGATGATGAGCGCGGTGATCTCTAGCCCACCATCTAACAGAGCCTTCAACAGCACCGCCACCACAAGCCGCGAGAAGGATTCTCAGAGGGAGCGTGGCGGAGTAAGATGTGTGGGCCCATAGTCTATGGTAACCTTTGGTGACGTTAACAACGAGACTTAATTGAAGCAGGCGAAATAAGCTTACCAGCCGTGATACCAAGACCCGTCATGAAGTAGTACGCAATGGACCAGACTGCAGTCTGCCACCGCAAAGGTGTCCATATTGCCTGGGCGAGGCCGTAGATAGGAACGCCAACAACGAGGACAACGTTCAACCAATTGACATGCTTATACCAGTTGGCTCTGGTCATAGGGCTTTCGCTGATGTGAGGTTTTTTAGGATCGTAGGATTTGTTTCGGTTTGGCTCCGATGCCTTCGCCATAGGTGATGGTTGCGATGAGGTGTATTCGGGCTTGACGGCCAAATAACCAGCTGCTGGCTGACTTGAGGGCATGATTGCGGGTGTTGTGTTTGAATCACGCTGTGTTGAGAAGTGAGGAATGAAGGTGTAAAGAGAGGAAGATGAAGCTCTGATATGAGTGAAGAAGATCGATTAGCGTGTGGGGTGGTGACGGCGAAATCAACCGGTTAGTGGACTGTCAGCAATGTACGAAGGTACATGTACGATTCTTTCCTGCTTTCACCGGCGATTTCTGAATGTTGGGCGCCCCAACAAAAGATTTCGGTTACGGACGTCATTGGTTCGCTAAGCCTCTAGACCCTGCGGCGGACCCAGGTACAAGCTGTGACCTTGCATCATCATCGATCATGCAGCTGCTTCAATGCTCGCTAAGGTATGAGCTTTTTATTTAAGTACTCCTTCTCATGCCTGACGGAGAATGAACAAGACAATGTTACCATATTACCATGTCTATGGAAAAATCACGAGCGAAATGCCTTGGGTGGCTGCTGTGATGCTCCAACAGTTTTGCATAGCTAGCAGCCCCACGAAAAATGAACGGGCGCTAAGCGCAACTTTTACTAAACCTTGAATACCCAACAATCTGGGAGCTACGGTATGTTCCAGAAATCTGGTGGATTTCATAAGGTCCATAGGTAAGCGTCAAGATCGGAGTATCACCGCGGGGCAGAGAGAAACTACATGTGAA
>JAABUP010002558.1_pt1 | contig 34814 bp, 52 predicted proteins | sample 5559201 | NCBI WGS metagenome assembly JAABUP01 (sample SAMN10711887, study PRJNA513373) | rock metagenome | isolation source: Antarctica rocks | place: Antarctica
TGGTGGGGGGGGGGGGGATACCTGGACTGGGTGTGGGACGCATAGACAGCGCCAGGGATGAGTGGCCGTCGCCATTGGCTTCCGGGTGGAGAGGAGGGTGGGGGGGTGGTGTGGAGGGGGTAGCAGTGCTGATGTACCTGCGTGCCTGGGCAATCATGCCTGCATTGGCACAGAAGGGTAGAGCTCAAGATGTTGACCTGAAAAGCTGTATGCAGTGCCTAACACTCGGAGCTCATTTTATAGTGAATGAAACTCTCCTCAGGGTACAAGGCTAACAACTCGACAATGTGTCCACAAAATTGATATGGCACCAGCAGCTGTATCGCAGCAGCTGTATGCGCAATATGGCACCAGCCGCTGTATCTGTCCCCATGTGACTATTAGTAAATGGCATTGCACAGTTTTAATCCTCTGACAGGTTGCATTTCAAAAATATTGACGTGAGTCAACTTGAGCAGGCGCGCAAGATACAAAGTATTGGACTGTTACCTGGATCCTGGGCGTGAGGAGCAGATACAGAAGGGGTAGCAGCAGCAGCGGCGGCCGCAGCACTAGATGCTGCAGATGAGGCTGCTTGCGTAGCTGCCAAGGCAGCTGCTGCCTCAGCTGCTGTGACAGCTGACCTGGGCACGAGCGCCCCTGACTCAACATCTTCCTGCAGCTTCTTCAGCTCCTCCTTACTCAACAAAGCCTCCTCGCGAGCAGCATCCCTCTGCTTCAATGCATTGTTCAACCTGTTCATCAAGTCTTCCCTGACTGCTGTTGCTTTGCTCTCCACCTCGGACCGCTCCTTCTGCAGGGAAGCCATCTTCTGCTGGGCTGTGATGAGCTCAGACTGCAGACGAGCTTTGACTGCATTGGCGTTGTCCAGGTTGGTCTGTGCAGTCTGGCGGGCCTCTTGCAGGGCGGTGTCTGCTGCTTGCTGCCTCGCTTCCAGCTGTGCAATGTTCTGCTGGGCGTTCTCCTTCTCAGCAGCCAGATCACCAGCGCCCTGTTGCTGGGCAGCAGAGAGCTGGGCCTCCAGGCTCTCTCTGGCACTCTTCTCTTCCTTGTACTGCTGTCTCAGCTCGTTCCTCTGGTTCTGCACAGTCTCCAGGATGTTCTGCACCTCCTTCAGCCTGTCCTCCAGAGCCTTCTTGTCCTGCACAAAGCACTGACATGTGTTGACAGCAAAACTGACACTAGCGCATATGCTCCTAGCACGCAGGACAGAAGCTGTGTTTGTCCATACTGACAGCTGCTACAGGAGCTATAAGAGAGTGATACATACAAGATGACATACAACAGATACAATAGAAATGATTTACATGAGATTGTATGAGAGAGACTGACACAAAGGAGATGACATACAAGAGTTACAAAGAGTGCCAACAGTACCGACCTGAAGCAGCTTGCCAGCTTCTCTTTGTGAGGCCCTCCTCTGGCGCAGCTCACGGCGAGCCAGCTTGCTACGCCAGGCACACTGCAGCCTCACCACTCTGCGGCGGTACAGCAGATAGACCTTGCGGGCCTGGTACCTCCTCCAGTTGCGCTGGATGCACAGGGCCGCCCTCTGCTGCCTGCACAGCATGCCAACAAGCACTGAAAGCACATCCGCGCTGGCCAAGTTCCCCTTGCCAGTGGGCAAAAGTTGAGATTCCTTGCCAGTGGGCAAATTTTGAAATGCATGCAGGTGTTGGTTGCAGATGGCACCAGCTTGGAGTCACCATTGTGCTGTTGGAGGATTGAGCATGCAGAGGCGTATTGTGCCATGACTATGTGAAGTGGTTTGTCGCTGAGCACATGTAGCGTCAGCCAGACATATGCACATGAATTGGTGAGTGAGCTGTTCTCACAATGCATGAGAGCAATGTCAAGCTGTTGCATACCTGATGTCCATTGCAACGGAGCGAGCCACATGGCCACGCCAGGCTGACTGGATGACCAGAGTTGCTTTCTTGGTGGTGGCAAATTGGGAGCGAGCTCTTAGCATGCGCATGTTCCTCTGAATGGTGACAGCTGCTTGCAGGCGGCGCTCCCTGCGGGCATCAGCCCTGGCCAACATGCCCCTGGCCCCTGCCTGCAATTCAGTCAAGAAGCTAGGATCACACCACACAAGTGCATGCACAGCGGCAGACAGTGCAGCGCAGCGAGCCATGCTGTGACACGCTATGAAGACAACAATTTGAGTGTGGTGTTACACACGCCGGGTGCTTGTTGGCTTGAGCACAACACACAACGCAAGATGGCGGGACGTGTTATCTTGTCTAGAAGCATTTGGGATCATGCTGCAGCAGAAAAGGAGTTCTGATTCACCTGGATTTTGATGACAGCTCTGATGACGCGGTGGACCTGGCGTCGCACCACAAAGCCGCGGGCATGCCGTTGAATGGTGACCGCAGCCTGGTGCATGATGTCTGTGCGCATGGTGTCAAGCACTGCCATCTGGCCCCCCCGCAAGAACACCTATGTACATCATGGCACACATGTTCTACTGGCTTGTATTTACTGCTGATCAGCTGTTGCGGAAGCACAGACAAAGTTGTGTCCTGAAGTGTTTCATGCATGTCTGTTAGAGAATAAGCAGTGCAGCTGAGCATGCATGCAAGCTTTGCTGCAACTTGGCAACTTTGGGCATGCATGTTGTCTGCTTGCAGATTTACATGATAGCTGTGGTATTTGCCGTGCTTGCACAAGCAAACAAAGCCATGAGAATTCCATCTGGACTACACAATAAGTTCATCCCAAAATCCTACCAATGCAGTCCTCTGTATTGCATGAATTGTGTTCACAATCATCCATTGCAGAGGACTGTTTCTGAGCTGTCTATGCGTGACTGCAGCGCATGACAAACAGGGGATGCTTACCTTGGTTTCACCGCACTGGTAGCCCTGCAGGTTAGCCTTCTTCAGCACAGCCTTACTGAGAGCCTTGTCATCCAAGTCATGGTCAGCAGTCAGCAGCTCCGGAACCAGGTTCCAGAAGTGGTCCACGAAGTCCTCATACAGTGTCTTTGTTGGAAAGCCAGCACAGCTGATGCGCACTGCCTCCAGCACACCCCCACACCGCAGCTGGTGAAGCACATTCGTGTTTTCAAACTGAAGAGGCCTGCAAGCAAACACAGGGAAAGTTGCTGGCAACATCAGCAGGGCAGGCAGCAGCACTTTGCACAGAGGGCTATTTGCAAACAACTGAACTGCAGCGATTGACTGGCCAGTCTAATAAACAACGCTGTCCACATGACGAGCCTACCTGAACATGCTTTGACATGATACAAATGCAAAGCAAACTTCCAAAATGCAGCAGACAAGCGTGAAGCAATGTACCGAGGCTCCATGACGTTCCCAACATGCATGTTCATGCAGTCAGGGCATGCAGTCAGGGACAGGCTCACTTGTTCTGGGAGTTAGGCTTGATACATCGGATGTAGTGGGGTTCCATCTGATGCAGCGCTTCCATCAGCTCTGACAGCTGCTTCTTGAAGCGGCTGCCCACACTGCTGAACTTGTACCCCTGCCCCACCTTGCCGCGCCCACCCTGCAATGCTCATGCAATGAGCTGGATGGCACACTGCTGACAAAGTAAGTGCAAAAGAAGGAGGCTTTCTGGGCATGTGGTCAATGCTCTTGCTGCATATATGCCAACAATGAGCTGTACATGCAGGCTGCTTGAGGAAAGCAAGGAAGTGATGGAGAGAAGCATCTGCACTCATATGCTATAAGACAAGAAAAGGAAAGACATGGCACTTAGATGGTTCATCTCAGAGAAACTCAATATGAACCCAAGCTGAGCACAAGCTTCCTTATAAGCTGTGACAGACTTCAGCCTGTCTGAACTGATCAGTGTTAATGGCTAATGTCTGGACAGAGCTTACCTTGCCGCCATCAGCTGGAGCTTCAGGCTCAGCAGGAAACAGCATGCGCACGAAAGGCTGGTCCGAGCTCTGCATCAGCTGCTGGTGCTCGGCCACCACAAAGTCCTTGTTCTTCACCAGGAAGTTGTCAGTCTTGTAGCCCACGCCACCAGCGTAATGCTCAACAGCAAAGCCAGTCTGGGACAGCTTTGGCTTGGAGAAGCGCTTGCTGCTGTTGACCTCTGGGGAGCTGTACAGCCGATTGGCAAAGTCCACATTTGTGGCCTACAGCACAATCATCAATCAGGAAAGGGTTCTTGCATGGGGCATAAGTGTTCCTGTGGCCATGACGCTTCAGAAGGCATTCTTGCAAGGCACGCATGCAGGCATGGCCAGCTGCACTGCTCCTGTCACAGACATGCATCAAGCTTTGTGACCTTTGATGTCAGCTGTCACTGAGAAATTGTCCAGGACGTAACGTACCAGGACAAGCTCTCAATGACAGCTGACATCAACTGTCACAAAACTCCATGTGTTGCACGCATCTGTCCCCATTGCACAATGCTTGGGAAGTATATCCTGGGGGAGCGTTATTGGACAAATTTATGCCTGTATATCTAGATGACGCAACAGAAAGGCTGCACTACCTTGGGAAACCGGCACTGCTCATCCAGTAGGTCCAGGATTCCCAGCCTCTTTTCAATGAGATCAAGTACGTCCTGGTTATCCACAAACTCGATGTAGCTCCAGTCTATGGCTTCCCGCTCATACTCCGCCTGTGAGAATAGGGGTCAATGCATGATGCAATCCACCCAGACTATTTGCTGAACATCTCATCTGCAGTGGGCCCGACGCAAACACAACTGACCAGCAGCTGCCTGCTTGAATGGATGCTCACATGACTGGGACAAAGCCCACCAGTACATCAACTGAGACCGCTGAGATGGAGCATGTAAATGCCCTGCTGTCACAACAGCAAAATTCAGGCAATGCAGGTCCTGAATGGCAATGCAGGCCCTGATCGGCATCATGGTTCAGAACAAATGCATTTCAATGTTTTGCATTATGGGCAGATCTGTACCTGCTCCATTTTGAAGACATGCTGATTGAAGTGCTGCTGCAGCTTCTCATTGGCCAGGTTGATGCAGAATTGCTCAAAGTCGTTCTCCTTGAAGCACTCAAACCCATAGATATCAAGCACGCCCACGAGGGTGGGTGCAGTGTCATCCTGCCCAATGGCAGTGTTGATCTTGGCCACCAGCCAGTCAAACATGCGTGAGTATATGGTCTTGGCCAAACTGTCCCGGTTGTCCAGTGCAGCTTTGACATCAATGGGACTCACAATTGGACCTGCAGTTTGTAAGGCCCATGCTGATGCGCATTGCTTGTTGTTTGTGATACAGAGAAGAAGCCGTGTTGTTTGATGCACAGGTGCATGATGGCTATGAAAGGCTGCTATGATGCACTGCATCCCATGCATGCAATATCCCAGGTATTAGTCAAATCCTTCAGCAGCATTGCTGAGCTTGCGTGCACACATGGTAAGCAAGAACGACATGACTGTGCATGCTGCTTGCATAAATGTCTTCAGGCCTACATGGCATGCAAAACAAATGGCAGGCTGTTTGTGTCTCACACGGCGTCATTGTGTTACTTGCTGGGGATGCAAGCATCATGCAGCTGTGTGCATGTCAGCAGAGATTGCTCACCATCCACAGTATGCCTGGTTCTGGTTGTGAGAGCCCTGGACAAGCTATCTGACTGAACACCCAGCAGCCTTGCAGCAGCTTCCAAGGCAGCTGCTGATGACTCAACCACCTGTGAGCTGTCATGTTCTCCTGCCTCTGTGAACTCAAGGTTGCCAAGATGCAGTACGGTTGCCACCAGCTGAAAGACAGCGTCTTGCTCGCTGCCTGGGATGCCCACATTTGTCATAGCCCTCCTCGTGTGCTGCAGACAACGACAGCATGTCAACTTTTGATACAACCACCTTAACAGTCACTGGTGTCATTGAGCCATATTGCAGACTGTAGGACCCAAAGTTGATCTCACATGGCACTGCAACAATGCTTGACTGTACAAGATGACTGACAGCATTACATAAGACCATTATGTAAGAAAGCTCTACCATTACTGTTTGCAGGACAGCACGCCATTGTGTGTCACAGACTCAATTCAAAGCATTAAGCATTCAGAATTGGACTTTCAGTTATGCTATGCCCATTTCTTGCATTTGACCAATTCAGCACATGGCAATGTTTTGCACAGATCATGAGCATCACCCTGTACTCCTCAGCATTGCTGACATGTGGCAAATTGTAGCAGCTGGACTGATTGAGGTAGTGAAACTCCTGAGGTGCCTTCAGACTCCACCTTTCTTTCTCAGCTGCAGTGGCACCGTCACACAGCTGCAAGCAAACACATCTGGTGTCCACCCATACATGCATCACAGAGTGGCACATGATGGCTCTGAGCTTGAGCAAGCATGATCAGCTTGATGCCATTGCTGTAAATATAAGCCATTGCGCTGACGCTGCATGCAAGGCCTAATGCTTGGACTGTGTAGCTCAAGCCATGCATCTTACAGGTGACAATCAAAGTACTTGAGCAAGCTGCAGGAGAAGCTGTCGGCTATTTGAGCCACATTAAGGTGCAGAATTCTTTTGCAGGGGTGCTGACCTGATAGAATATATGGTAGTTGCGCTCAGGGTCTGTAAGCTGGACAACTCGTGATCTCTCCAACAAGTACATCCTGACTGCTGCACCGCTGATTCTGCCTGCCTTGTTGAACTGAAGCTCAACAAATTTGCCAAACCGAGATGAGTTGTCATTCCTGATTGTCTTGGCATTGCCAAAGGCTTCCAGAAGAGGGTTTGACTCCAGGACCTAAAGTAATTTACACACAGTGTACAGTATCAGACCAAGCTTGATAGAGGATATCATGCCTTTTGAAGACAACTCTGGTGCTGATTGGTAAAGAGCATGTGGTATGACACTCCTTTGCTACTGTGCAACATGCAAAGACTTCTGGAATCAGCAATGCTGCTCAAGAAAGTTTGCTTATTTGCAAATGAATCATTTTTAAGCCTATCAGGCTGCAATGCATACAAATACTTGTGATCAAATCATGACTGGTCTTCCTGATAGTCTTTGGCAAAGGGCAAACAGACAAAAATAACACAGCGCCTGTCCATTGTATACGCTTCTTATTGATCACCTGTTGCTCAACCCCTGGAGCTCCCTCTTCTGCTCCTCCATTGCCCATCCATGCCAAATACTTCATGATAAGCTTGCTGGTCTCAGTCTTACCAGCACCACTTTCCCCACTGACCTGCATTGCAAAAACATTGCACTGCTTGATGCTAAATGTATCTGCAGATTATATGGTTTGCACAGCTGCGGGGGGACAGACCAGCTTGAGCAGCCTAGCTACACACCAGAATGGACTGACTCTTGTTGTCTTTCCGCATCTGCTTGAATGCTGCGTCAGCTATTGCATAGACGTGAGGGGACAGCTCTCCTAAAGGCCTGCCTTTGTATTGCTCCATCATATGCTGCCCATACAGCAAAGGGAGTGACGCAAAGGGATTGACTGCTATCAGAATAGAGCCTGTGTATGTGTAAATGCCATCCAGCTGGTATCGTGCCTTCAGGTTCCAAAGCACCCCTGGCTCGTTCAAGTAGGACAGTGTGGTCATGTCCTGCAGATGGCAGTGCCAAATATAGACATCATTCTAGCTTGGCAAGAGCTATGTGTCCTGTGGCGCTACATTGCATGCAACTGCTATGTGGCATAAGAGCTGAAGCTGGTTGCGCGCATGCTGAGCAGTATTTGCGGACTGCTTAAACATTCTGGCTGCTGGGTCTGGTCTGTGCAACTGGTTGTGCTGTCGTACCTCCACACCACCTGCAGTCTGTGGATTCTGCAAAGGACATTCTTCTGGCTTGTAAGCCTTTATGCTGCCCTTTTCTGTGCTGACTTTTAAGGTGCCTTTCTCTACTTTGACAACGTCGCCTTTCACCCATCCCTCTACAGCGTCGTTTATCCACACTTTTGAGCCGAGGGTGTGGCTGGCTGCTGCAGCCATACCGCGCAAGTGAAGTAGCTCTAAAGCAGCGCACAGTGATCTGACCGTGGCATCAGAAGCGGTGTCACCCTGCCCCTTGCCCAGCTACCATCTACGAAAGGTAGAACGCAAGAACCTGGTGACTTGCTGCTCACACCTGAGGGCCGAGCGAATACCGGCTTCCTGGGCGAAATATCGGAGCGGTCACAGGTCTCCTTTCAGCAATTTCGAACTAAATTAGCGAGGTTGAAGGAAGGTGCGAGGCAGAAGAAGAACGGGAAAGGATCAAGCGGTTCTGAGTTTGAACGGAGGTCAACAACAGCTTCGCATCAATAGATGTGACCATGCCCGGAAATGCGGTAAAAAACGGTACATCACGGTGGCAGTGCACTAGGCAGCATGGACAAGCTCGAAGACAACAAATTTGCACACTTGTTGCAGCCGATCCGAGACCTTGCAGCGAACTGGGATATTAACATCGCCAATGAGTTGGAAGACTATCTGGTAAGGCGTCACAGACTCATGCATTCGACAATGTCTATCATCACAACATGGCACATGGTGCTGGTAGCAGGAAATCGTTGGCTCGTTGGCACACAAATTGAGCAGGCTTGGCTGGTCTGAACATGTAGGATGTCTTGGAAAGCGTCACCTTTTCTTTCGAAGGTGGCCCCAACCTGAATTTTGCAGAAGGTACTTACATACTGTCAATATATACAAGACCATGTTTCTGTTGGCAATATAGGCTTACTCACCAAATCTGGTGCTCTGCAGCTGCGCTGCTAATTCAGGGCTCTGCCTGCGTGTATGGCAAGAAGGTGGAGTACCTGCATACACTGGTATACCAAGCGCTGGAGTTCATTGCCGAGAAAAAGTAAGCTATCAAGCCAAATTAGCCATGTGTGCATGCAGCTCGCTTGCACCCAATTTGCAGCCAGTGTATACAGGTTCTTCAAGGCAATGTTGTGATGCAGGAGACGTGCATCAAAGGGTCTCAGCGGTCAGCAGGAACCTGACAATGATGACCTTGATGATGAGGAACAATTTCTGAACCTTGATGATGTGCTTGAAGGTAATGCCTTCCCTCTGCTGTCATGCAGTGTAGTCAGCATATCTGCCTATTTGTTATTTACTTCAGCAGCAATGCTTTGGCATCAGCCAGTATGCTCCATTGGCAGTATACATAAAGAACATCAGCGTGTTTGTGATTACGATCCGATGGAAGTAGGCACTGCTTTTGTTTGTGCTTGACGTGCCCCTGTGATCACTTCTCCCCAATACACCAAAGACACTTGATGCACTATGCACACATCACCAAGCTGCATTGTGTGTGCTCAGAGGGCACTGCCATTGACATGGATCAGACAAGCACAACAGCCATCCCTGCTGCTGTCAGGCCACCAGCAGCATTGCTGGCTCTGGAAAGCACGTCGTCAGCAACAGGTGGAGACGGTGATGCTGGCAACTACAGGGTGAGCTGCTGCTGCAATCAATACTTGTCTCAGTCCTGGCGTGTGTGATCAATAGAAAGGAACTTAGCAGCACAGCTGATGTATCTGACAGACAACATGAGTCGCTTGCAGTAAAGTACGTGCGCTATTGCTGCGTTTGTCTGATGGGGCATTTTGTTCAGCAGATGCTCAGGTTGAACGCAACTCTGCAGAAACCCAAGGCACAGTTCTGTAGCAGACATGCCTGCTGTGCCACTGCTGCAGATTGCAAGCTGCAGCATGCATCATTCTGGTGCGCTGTTGCTTGAAGCTCGGGACGGTGAATTTTTGGATGAGCAGCTTTGCTGCAGCAACGTAGCAGCCAGCACGCACTTGCAGCAGCCAGATCAGCAGGTCAGACCCATGCCAGAAAACGCTAGTCATGATGCAATGGATATAGGCAATGATGACGGGTATGACGGGGTAGAGGGCTGTAGTCATGATTTTGATGATTGTGGCGGTGGAGATGATGGGGCTGACTACATGCAGCAGGAGGCTGCCAACCTGGATCATGCAGGCATGGCAGGTCAGCAAGCCTCATGGCAGCAAAGCATGCCATTCTGGCAGCCCCCAAAGCGTCACGGGAACGCAGCACAGTAACACAGCATGCATCATTGTGATCCATCATGGCACACTCACTGGAGCAATGCTTTCGGCATGTATTATCATGCATGCAATATTCGTGCTTGGGTATACTGCTAGTTCTGGAGGCAGCATGTGGCCATGCTCTGGTGCCTTGCTTTGATTGGCTGCTGTCCATATCAATGGCTTGCCACAAGGGCGATACAGAGTGAGTGTTCTCAAAACAGAAGTCACCAGCAAATGATATGTCTGCACTGTAAGTGCTCCCAATACGATGGGTTGAGCTTAATGTACTAGCTCTGCTTCCATGCAGATCAGCCACAGCACCTTCTGCAGTCAGATTCATCCCAGCAGGCAGCACAGCCGCAAGAAGAAGACCAGGAAGAGGAGGAGTTTGACCCATATGCACCTTTAGACCCTCACAGTAAGGGTACTCTCCCCATCAAGCCCTTCAAGAAGGGCAGAAAGCCCACTAGACGGAAGCGACCCAAACAGGCTGATGTCCTGGACTTTGGTGCTCTGGGTAAGTCACTTGTTTCGCTGATGAATTTTGCTATCCATATGCATGAGCAAAGCAGCCTCAAATCCAGCCACAAATACGTTTGTGCATCAACATCAGTAAAGGTGAATGCTTGCATCAGCCTGTGATGGAGTCCAGCATTTGTTGACAGCCAACCAGCAGCTTTGCAGAGCAGCTGTACCAGTACAAGCTGACCGTGTCATCTGGAGATGTCAAATTAGCTGTTTGCCCTGGCAGCTTTGACCAAGTGATTTCCCACTGAAATGAACAGATTTGATTAGACTTGCATTTGGTCAGCCCAGCATTCAAGGACAAGATACTCCCACATGACATGATGACATTGATCAGGAACTGAACTGACCCAGTTAGTCAAGCAGGCTTGGAATGCAGGCTGTACACTGGGCAGCATACCTCCGCCAACAGTCTCAGGCTGCACTTTTGCTGAATTCAACTATGCACTGAAGCTGCTGCAAAGCAGCCAGCAGGCTCAGCGCTTGGCGGCCGCCAGGAAGGTGGCCACCGCCAGGGGACATCAGGAGGCCCAGCCAGGGAGTGCCTTCACAAGGGAAGAGGCAGCAGCAGGCTGTGCTGACCTGGACGATGAAGAAGACTGTGCCGGTGAGGCAGATAGCTGGGCAGTCGTTGCTTGCCACTTTGTTTAGATTGCCAAAACACAGCACCAGCTTTGTCAATGTGCATTGTACTTGAGCTGTTGGCTGATCTATTGGTCAGATACAGGAGACAAAACAACAGGAGAGTATGCTGTTGACTCATACGCTGTGCTGATATGTCCATGCAGTACATGCCTGGCCTAGACTCTCAGCCTTGGGAACTACAGCTTCAGTTCCCAGCATTGCTTCTACTAATCTAGCTGATATGCAACTAAACTGATGCGCACGTGTTTGCAGGCGGATATGTGTCAGGAGGTATGTCAGATAGAGGCAGTGAGCCTGGGCATAACTTCCCACAAGATTCGATGGCTGAGTTGGATGAGTGGGCTGAGCTGGCAGGAGCCGGTGACAGGGCCTTTGCCAGCAACGGCCCTCCAGCTGATGGTGATGCTGATAGCATGAGCTATGAGGAGCTGTGCCAAGCGCACATAGAAGCCTTCATCCAGGTCAGCATGTCTTGCATACAGGCAATGGCAAATGCAGCACAGCCTTGAGACAATCATGCAGGCATTTAGATACTGTCTCCTTGCGTCAGGTGTACAGACCGGTGAGCCAACAGATGTTACTCATTGTGACTTACTGAGTTTCACCATAAAGAATGCCATTGGCAGTCAGCCACATTCAGAACAGAGCAGAGAATGTAATCCATTCCAGCAGCTGCGTTGCTTCTGCGCACAACCAATGGTGTTTAACACCCCCACACAAAAACGGCAGGCAGAAACCACAATGTTGCATTCAGACAGGGTCCTTCACATGATCAGATGCCACACGGGCTGCGTTACGCTCAAAAAGTACATGCAGCACTGCAGCAATGACTGCTAGCATCACAGCGCAGGCTGTGTCGTGCCCAAACAGTACATGCAACGGCTGCTGACATTGTGGTGCAGGCCGCCGCAGCAGCGGAGGTGCAGACTGAATTGGCCTCTAGGGTGTCTAATTGGCGCCACAAGATTCAGCCCTTGCTGGATGAGCAGGATGCACGGCCAGCCTTTGACATACACCTGTATGGCGACCAGGTTCTGGACAAGCTGGCACGCCTGAGTTGCAGGGATCCAGAGCACCCAGTTGAGCTGCAGACGTCCACGGTATGCGTGCTATGGCCTGCTGACAATGTGCATTTTCGAGCTTGGTCGACAGACAAGCATGAAAGCAATGATGGCTTGCTGTTGACAGCTTTGGGTTTGACTCTGCACACTCAAGCTGCAAACCGTGACCACGATGATTGATGTGTACAACAGTAGAACACTTAGTGCATCGTCCAGTCTCATGCCAAAATTCCAAAGTGAACCATACTAGCTGACAAAACACACAATTGGCTAAAACCAGAGGAGGGAAAAAGGAGTTACCTTACAAGCATCAAATTTGCTATAAGGTACATGGCAGTCAAAATATAGCTGTACGCAAACTCGAAGGAGTCAAGCCACAGCAATCAGCCTGCCTCTTGTGTGTTAGTCTGTGCAGCAGGGTTGGCACAGGCGGCACTGACAGCATGCGAAGCTCGCGCATGATGTTTTTCTCATGAGTAGTGTACGCAGACACAACAAGCTTTGCAGCAGTTGCAACAGGGGCAGCTTTAAGGAGTTCAAGTCAGGCAACAGCTCAATTCTAGCAACAACTTTCACTTTTCCAAAGTGTCAAGCGTGTGAACCAGTGGACAGTGAATGAGATGCAGAAGAAGCCAATCCAGCAGGGTGCAGCTGTCTTTTAAGTGCGGTCTGCAGTACAAGCCACACCAGCCTGCATATGACCATTGTCTGACGCCCGCCCTGCTGCTTCATGCGTGACTATATGCAGGACTATCACAGCTAGCTCTATAGTAGTTACAGATGAGCCCAGTCAAGCAGAAATGAGCAGCATGTTCACTGCTTGTGCTCCTAGCATACAAACATCACATGGCAGCTGCTCAGAAGATTGCTAGTGCTTTAGCTCATGCAGCTTTGAAGCAGTTGCCAATGGGCAGCTTGCCCAAAGCTGCTCTGCTTCTTTGTCAACCAGCACACAAACATTGCGTGACAGCTGCTCAGGAGTCTGCTGCACTGCAGGTTGAACCAGTGGGCTTTGAAGCAGTAGCAGATGAAGGGAGCCAAGCAGAGGTGAGCCGGCTGTTCAGTGCTATGCTGCAGCTCATCAACAACGGCAACATCCAGATCCTGCCCGGTCAGGCACAACAGCCCTTCCAGCTTCGGCTGCTGAAGACAGAGCTGCTACATCGCCAGTTCCTGGAAGGACCTGCAATCACTGCGCATGCAAGCAAGGTAACGCTGTTGTGCCATAGAATTTCTTCAGGGAAGGCTCTGACCGTGCTATCGGCAGTGGGAGTATCGCACTGCATCAGAACTTGCCTGTTGCTCTCCTTTGCACGAGTCTGATGCAGCTCGACGTGGGCTGAGTATTGTACCGTATAGTTTAAAGTCTGTCTGTGAACCTCTGTTCTGCATGCTGTCTGTACTAGAGACAGTTTGCTGTTGCAAAGCCCCCAACAGCCCCTTTACGCAGTGCATGTTGCCCATTGTGGGTGCGCACACAGGGGATCAACACACTCGAGTCTCGGCATCACTCTCTCTGCATTGCAATCATGCATATGACCCCAGTACCATTCTTTACATAGCTTGGCGGGTGCAATGATGCAAAGCAATACAGGGGAATGTTGTGCTTATATGATCATGCTATTAAGTTTGGATCCTGTCTTATGTGCAGGCTGCCCACAAGGAGCTTTCGTCTCCCTTGCAAGACAAGTCAAATGTCAGTTCGCCCAAACCTGTCAAAGGTGTCAAGCGCAGAAAGGCAATTGATTGAGTTGTCTTTTGCTGCAATTGTAACCCTGTGCCCCATGTGAAGCCTGCTGTGTTTGTGGTGCATGAGTTTGCCCTCAAACTCATTTGAGTTTGCTTTCATAATAGCGTTCTCTCTGTCTGAAGCTATCAACAAGCTCACTGCATAAACGTGACCCAGATGACTTCAGGGGTCACTGCGAAGCTTTGTACAAAATCAAGGTGCCACCATCTCATCTGTGTTTCCAACTGGACAGAGCTTTGTCAATGGCGACACAGAAAACATGTAAGTTGGCAGGTCTGCTAAAACAAGAACGGCCAATCCACAATTAGACAATCTGAACTTCATCTCCAGTGACAACTGTCCCCAAGACAAAGCCTGCGCCATCAATGGCCAAAGCCTTTTCCACATCTGATTCTGGAAGAATGACCACCATGCCAACACCCATGTTGAATGTTCTGTACATCTCCGACGTTGCAATGTTTCCAGCCTGCACAGCTCAAGGCCAGCACTTAAATACAATTACAACACTCTTAAGGCCAGAGCAAGACAAGTTTGTGGCTGGCATTGAATTACATAATGGAGCAGAACACAGCTTAGATGAAGCAAGGGCTTTCATTAGCCATTCAATGGCTGGCTTGATACATAGCTTTCAAAGGTATCATTGGTTTACATGTTGGCAGAGTCAACATGCAAATTGAGTTCACCCACCTTCTGAAGCCATTGAAACAGCGGCGGCCACTCCCAGGAGCTTGACTGCACTTGGCACGCTAGTCCTTTGGGCATTACCCGAGGCAAATTCTCTGTAAACCCACCTCCAGTGATATGTACACAACCCTGCAGTCCATGTGCACAGTCATTCTACAAATGCCAAATTGCCTCTAGGTTGAATGCACATGACCGGAAATTGAGATGCCAGAGCAAACAAAAGAGTGATGTGACCCCTGAGAAGCAGCACAACAAGGAACGTTTTACAACATTGCACAAGAACAGCAAACATGCAAGGTGCAGCATGTGTGAGTGATGTTGGACAACATGCAACAACAGGGTCTTAAATGTCTGTGCAACCATCAGCGTTGAGAAGGTCGACTGTGTACTGAGTGTGCTGGCACACAAACATCTGTGCTGACCTTGACATGGACTGCGTCTGTCAGGGCAAGCAGACGCTTGACATAGATGAGAGTGGGCTCCAGGAGGGCATGCCCCAAAGTGCCTGCCCCACCCCAAGGAGCTGGATCTTGCAACCTTTTGCCACTCACCTGCACCCATCAATCTTCCTAATTGGCAGCTGAATCTTGTACTAGTAAACATGTGCTGTAGGAGCATGTAAAAACAGTTCTTAATGTTTGCATGGGCGTCAATGATCATATGTTGGCATCATCGCATGCTCAAGGAGAAATGCCCTGCCAGCAGTTGTGCATGAGTGAGATGGTTTTGAGCACAGTGCAGAAGGCATTCTTGCTACACAGGACATCCACTCTTTGTCCTGCGCACCCATGCCTCAGCAATGGTTGGTTGAAGGCAGATTCTTTTGATTGCAATTGTGACCAGTGTGACACACACCTGCACATTCACTTGTGACCACAACAGACAAGCATCATGCAGCACAAGAAGCACAAGATCAAAATACAATCCATGTTACACTGTCAGCTGTTTGCAGGTGACGACCCACCTCCACAACTTTGCGTACAAGAGAGAAGCCATTGGAATGCAGCCCACTAGATGGCAGTGCAACAAGGACATCCCCTTCCTGTATTTGCTTCCCGTCGATGACTCTGTCTTGCTTAACAGAGCCCACTGCAAAGCCAGCCACATCATACTCTCCCGGCTGATACAACCCGGGCATCTCTGCTGTCTGCAGTGACATCAAACATAGGAGTTGAAAGCAGAGGAGTTAAAAGCAGAGGAGTTGAAAGGAGGAGAGTTGACTGTAACAGAGCGTCCCACTCCTTCAACAAGACAACAAACTGCTGTGTACGGCTGCTCGCAAAGTTTGTTGTAGAGATAAAACAGCTACTTGTTGAATAGCATCACATGGCGTGGACTGCAGCAAATGTTAGCTGCTGAGATGCAATCCAGCAGTCTGAAGCTAAGATGCAGTGAGGCACAGTGCAATGTGGCTGACATGCAATCTGAACAGCTTTGAAAACTCCATCTATAACGCTATACATGCAGAGCCTTTTGTGGCAAAATTTGTTGTGACCAAATTAATTTCGTGAAGCAAAGCAGATCAAACATCTTGTTGTTGAGACACTTTTGAATTGAGATGAAAAGCTGGAGCAGGGCGCACCTCCCCACCTAACAAGGCACAGTCAGACTGTCTGCAGCCTTCCACTATCTCCTTGACCACCTGCACATGGCCATGCATGTGATCATCTTATACGCACCATTGCAGAATAAGCCCAATGGATGCAAGCCTGATAGGCAATGTCTGGCATCAGCTTCAGTGTCTGGCTGCAGCTTGAGTGTGCAGTCATGCCGCAGAGATTTGATTGCACACACACGCAAAGCACTGAAGCAGTGCGCATATGTGCAATGTCAAGGACTACATACCGACTCAGCAACATCTACGTCAAGCTTTGCTGTTGCAAAGTAGTCCAGGAAGAACATTGGCTTAGCCCCCGAGGTGATGATGTCATTCACGCTCATAGCTACCAAGTCAATGCCAATGGTATCATGTGTTTGCATGTCAAAAGCCAGTTTGAGCTTGGTTCCCACACCATCCGTGCCAGCCACTAGAAACGAGTCACCTGTATGCACGTGCGATGATTCAGTCAGCGTCCTGAATTGAGCGCACCTATATGGGTCTGCAGGCTGCTGCAACTGCAATCACAGTCTCTTACCAAAGGGAACTAGACCGCTGAATCCACCAATACTTGGATTCAACTTTTGGATTCTGCGGACAAGCTCTGCTCCAGCATCGATATCGACCCCTGCCTGTTTGTAATCCAGGGATTGTGCTTGCGCCCAAGACGCTCGGTTTGCTTGCCGTGCTCGTGACTGGCTGCGCAAACAAATGCGGCACTGGTGTCCCTGAACTGGCTGTAGTGGCAATTTGTCAATGATGTACGTTCGCCCTTTACCCAGCTGCATTTTTAGATTTCAAGCGCAAGTGCAGCTTAGATTGTATGAATCATCACAACCTGCCGCAGAGCTGCCTTGAGGCGCGAGCGTCGACAATGAGCACTGTGGAATCAATGAATCGGCTGAAGCAAAAGCAGACCAACGTAACCTGGTGAGACGCGTCTCGCGCGGTCTTCATTTGCGTTTGCGGCAGCGTAACAGCCATCACGGCGCTCATAGGGAGCGCTCATAGGGAGGCGTTATTTTCTGATCCCCAACCCCGAAAACCCGGGTATGGCCCGGGGATGGAAGCCATACCTGCTCAGGTTCTCCGCCACCCCGGGTTGTCAGCACACCACAACAACAACAACAATCACAACAACAACAAAAAATAAAAAGCAGACAAGATGAAGCAATCAATGTACCCATGTGCCTTGCTAAGTCAGACAAAGTTAGATACACAAGATAGACCATGGTTAGACAGACAAAAATCAACTGACTACAACACTGTTTGTATCTATCAAGGGAACACTGTTTGTTGCCAGACTTCTTGTCAAGCATGCCTGAACTCTGGGGGGCGTGAAAGTCCTGGTGCCCATATCAGGAACAACTTCAGCATGTTGATGGCGGCGTTAACATCTCTGTTCCACCACGTGCGAAGACATTCTGTGTTAGTGCACAGTCGTCCGCTGTAGCTTTGAGAGTCGCGGTCCTTCTTGCCCCTGTTGCTTGGGTCTGCATGCGCAACAGAACGTTGATGGGATCCACAAATTTACTACATTGTCAACATGGCCGTATTTGCATGGCATGACAATCATTTCATGATGCTCACAATCTTATGCTTATCATGCTTACTTTAGAGTAATGAATGCATGTTTGCTTGCAAACAAATATGTACTACAAGATGAAAGCATGCTGCGTCATTTGTCCTTGGCTAGCCCCATAGAGCATCAACAGCTTTATTCATGCATGTACATGATAGCTTGTGTTATCAGACCTGTGCCAAGTCCCATGCCTGGCATGGCAATTCCACCATTGCAAGCACAACACAGGGCGCTGGTCTTGTGCTCGTCAACTTCGAAAAAGCGGCATGATGCTGCCAACTTGTTCTTGAAGCCTTGGGTGAGACTACTGACTCTGCCTTTGCTATTATGAGCAAAAGCAGCATTGCCAAATGCCACTACTGTATCGGCCTTGTTGTCTGTCACGTCAGTGATCATGGTGGCCATTGCCCTCTGCTGGCTGATGTAGGTGCTCCAGCGCAGAGTCGCGTACTGCTTTGCAAAAAATTGCTGACTGATCGTGCTGTGGTGTTGCAAAACATGGGTGATGTGTTGCCTGAATGCTTGGCTGGACGCTACCTTGGCTGAAGGTGTTGCCAGGTTGTTGTAGCATGGTTTCTGCAGTGGAAGTGTGCACTGTTGCAGGTGCAGTTGGGTGAGCTGGCAGCGCTGTTGCGCCTGGGTGACTGCATGACTCTGGGGCTTAATGATGCAGCATGAGTGATGGGATCAGCAACCATCAATCACTAAGTGACACCAGCCTGTATCTTGTGGTACCCATTCCATCAGTGATCAAGCCTGATCATTGAGATTATGCTCACAGTCCTGATGGTGTGCGCTGGTGCTCAAGTGTTTGCTGCCCATGCTCTTGTTGCTGCTGCTGAGCGGTCTGCAGCATGACTATAACGGTCCAGTGATCTGACGATGGACTCTTTGCCTTTGGTCTTGCAGCACCAAACGAAAAGTGATGGTTGGGTTATTGGGTTAGTTGTTTTTGCTTGCTGGCGCTCGTTTCTGCTTTTGATGTTGCTGCTGCCTAGTGATTTGCAGCATGGCTGTAACAGTCCAGTGATCTGACAGTGGATTCAGTTGCCTTTGGAATTGCATCAGGACCCAAAAAAAAAAAAAAAAAAAACCTGTTCACAAGGCTCTGGCAAGCACTGTTGTCAAATTGAATGAGCCGTAGCAATTTCTTTGCTGCTGATTGCACGCGTTGCTCATAATGTTGCGTCGCATGGTGTAAGACGAATGACCTCCAAGTAACATTGTCAGATACTATGATATGGATAACCCTTCAAACAGCATTATATAATGCATATGTTCACCACAATGATGCTTGTGCTAAAGCTGCAGTGGCAAAGCCCCCATCCAACAAGCGGTCAGCAAAGGATGTGATGGTTACATCAGCACAGACTGCAGCTGTCTTGATAAGCATGCCAAGCTGCCATAGATCTGTCATACACGTATAAGACTCTATTCTGTGCCTTACTGCATCTGGCAACAGCCTCCCCTCCCACCATACCAACTGATTCGTTCTCCCAGCTAGTTCCCAGTCAATCAAGAGCCAGCCATTAGTGACTTTGATCACATTGTCAAGGCGGATGTCGCGGTGCACAAAGTCATGCTCATGAATGTGCTTCAGAGTTGTCAAGATGCAGAAGACAAGGCTGCGCAGTTGTGCAGTCCCAGTAATGCGGACAAGGGCCCCCACTGGTTCCAGTCTCAGATTTACAGAGCAGCTCCTGCATCTCTGAGATGCTTCACTTTGTCTTGACATGGGGTGCTTCAGCTCCACTTGCTCACCATTCACCTGCACATGTCCTGACTCAAGACACGCTTGATGCAGTGTAAATACTCATGGCAGTTTGTAGAAATGTCATGTGCTGTGCACAAGACCATAAAAATCAACAACGTACCGCAAACTCCAAATCAAGATACATAACTCATTGCACATGAGATTCGCTGACCTCTAAGCAGTTGCATCGGATAGCGCCAGCCAGTTGAAGATGTTGCAGCAAGCCGTACACGTCAAGGAGCTCCTGCACATGCTGCCCTGGAACTGTAAACCGCTTCGTAACACTTGTGAAGCGGATTGTAATCTCCACTTCGCTTTGCTGGTTGCCAGCTTCATCGGCTGCAAACAAGTTGCAGGACAAGGGTCAAAACGGTGCAATGAACTCCTCAAGCCATTTCCTTGATGCAAGGATAGTTGAGGTGCAAGCGACACGAGCTCGTTTGCACACCAGAAGAGTACACTAAAGCCTCAAACCAGAAGAGTACACTAAAGCCTCAAACATTAGTATCATCTTGTCTGACTGGTGTCTACTAAGTAGCTCTCAATGGTCTCATCCGTAACCCACATCATGCGTATGCTACATTTGCGTAACATCTACCAACAGTCAGGTGTATGCTTGTCCAGGAATGCAACAAGCTCAAACTTTACCTGGATAGGGTGAGGGCCTGTTGAATGGAACCAACAGCTGAGCTGGAGGGGGCGGCGGCAGCAAGGGCATCACATGCACAGTTCTAAGCCATCTGATCAGATTGATGAACAACTTGACAATGCGCTGCCGACCCATCAAGTCCACCATCTGCACGATCCACTTGAGATGTTGTAAGCATTTCATCGTACACAAGCTGGTCGTTTGCGACTCCCAAAAGTAGAACTTTGTTGTATTCAATGTTCAAGGCATGTTGGATACTTGCTGCATGACTCACCACAAACTCTGGTATCAGTGGCTCCAGCCGTGAGGTTTGACCAAGGTTGAACGCAAAGACACTGACAGCATCTGCAGCTGTGGCAAACAGGATCAAGTAACCCAAGTCGCCATACACTGCTGAATTTGCACCCTTATGCTTATCTAAGAGCTCTTGGACAGCTTGTTGCATAAGCTGCCGGGTAGGCTTGTCCTCCCCACCAACCACCAGTACATTGTCCAGATGCTGCATGTAATCGCGGCGCTTGTCAGGTATGGTAATGCTGGAATCTTCTTTGTCCCTGCAGAATGCTACGCATCACTTAAACGTGCCAATGCTGCCCCAAGGCGCAGCACTTGAACAAACGCAACACACCTGCTTTGAGAGATGTTCAAGCCCAGCTGCCGACCAATGACTTCAGGTAAACCATACCCAACAGCTGCCCAAAATGGGGTATAGTTAAGCTCAGTAGGAGAACCTGTGGGCCAAGGTGTCTGCAACGAATTCGCCAGTGTTGAAGCCAGCAGAGGAGCCGAAGCAGTAGTCTCTTCAACAAATAAGTCTGGATACAATTGATGTACACTCTGATATGTTGATGGTGGCAGAGGGACGTGCGCTGCAAGCGGCGACTCTAGCAGCTTGCTAAGCTGGGGGACGCTTAGTTGCCTTGGGAAGGTTGCTTCATCAAAAGGTGCAAACAACGCGTTCATGATGGCTCGGCTATGGTCTGGCAAGGCTTGTGTGGTGCCTGCATGCTGGATGATATCATACTCTGGACAAAGCAGGCAGCAAGGCAACACAGCTTGCACCTTGAACAGCATGTGTATGCTAGTTGTGCAGAGAAAACAAGTGTTATGTGATGCCCAGCACAGTGGGGTAGAGGGTATGAGGAAGTATGAATGTCATAGCAACAGTTGTGACAGTAGAGGGTGTAATCAGACACTCTATGTAAATGGCCAAGTGTAGCTGCGTGATGGGTGGTGAGCTAGCAACTTGTAGAAGACAGCCAACAGTTGTAGACAGCCAACAGCTCACCTGTACAAACTGCTCTGGCTTTTACATCATCAATGTACAACGCTGGCAAACCACAAGACAGCAAAATTAGCTCTCTGGCATTTGCAATATGATGTGCTGTCCTGATGCCTTTCTTCCACATTGAAGATGCGTACTGAGAATATTCTGAATTGAGCGCGCACAGAAACTGCTTAAGCTCTGCTTCATCAGCAAAGCGAGCCATGCTCAACACCCTGCACAGAAAAAGCAGAGTGCTGTGGACACTTTCACAAGATTATACTTGCACGGTTGACATGGGTGAACAAGACAGCAATGACCAAACATGGAAGCAGGAGCCTCAGTACGGAATCAACACCAGCAAGGGTACTATCTCCAGCTACTGGAAAGAGGCAAAAGTACAGCCGTCTTGTCAATGTTGACAAGGCAGTGCTGAGCACAGCAAAGCTGGAGTCCAGACGCTTGACAGTTTGCAGAGCGCTGCCAGAGTACCAGTGATAGCAACAGCAGCTTGAGTGCTCAACAGCAGGCGACAAAAGTGCTGCAGCAAGCTGTGCCAATTTGACACAGGCACTAGATGAAAGCTTGCTGTCTGCTTGCTGTCAATGGGCAAGGTTTGTCCTGTCAAAGCACTGGCAGGAATCCACAGCAGGACATTCAAGACAAAACGCCAAACAGTAAAGTTTGAACGTCTATCTCGAGCAGCAGAGCCAGCACTGGCAGTCACTAAGTTGCACTTCACTTGCAGTTTGAAACGCCAACCAGGCTTGTAGTCGAGAAGGGTTCCTTGAGTAAACCTACTTTGCTTTACGTGACGGAGCTCCACACTGCTTCTGTTGCGCTGCATTGCAGCACTGATCACGACCTCAGTTCAAAGAGGGTAGAGTTCGTTAACAATTGCGGACATCATGTCTTTCTCTTCTGTCGGTTTCACTATGCTTGCGGGCGAAGGTACGTGACTTGCTGCTGGCAGAAGCGCGTGTCTCCTGAGCCTGGTTGTTCCTCTTGCACTGTGTATAGATTCTGTCCTTCTGGTGTCTTGCGCCTGAATGTTCGTTCTTCTCTGCAGTCAAGCTCCCGAGAACTGCCAAGGCGCAGCACTGCAGATCACGTGTCTCTGGGCTGAAGGTGGCAGCTGCTGTGTCAGCTCCCTCAGCACCAGTGGACTCACGGAAGCCCGCAGCAACAGGAGGGGTATGTGTGTGCTCTGATACGTCACTAGGGATGTGTTGTCGTGCAGCCTTTGGCTGTTGTACTCGACCTGATATGTTTACTGGCCTTTTCATAGCTGCAGCTGTTCTGCAGGTCAAGCATGCAATGACTCTCACGGAGAAGATCCTTGCAAAGCATTCAGACAACACTAGGCTGCAGCCTGGCGCCAACATCTGGACCAATGTTGACAAGCTGCTGACACATGATGTCTGCGGTCCTGGCACTTTCGGCATTTTTGAGAAGGAGTTTGGGGCAGGCGCTCAGGTGTGGGACCCAGAAAAGGTCATCATCATTCCTGACCACTACATCTTCACTTCAGATCCCCGGGCCAATCGTAATGTGGACATCCTGAGGCAAGTCATGGCATGTACAACACAATACAGCTGTGCTTGTGTTGCATGCTGGTGTTTTCAGCTTCATTCCCAACCGTAGTGTAGCTTGTCAACAGCAGCACTGTGCAACATGCCCAACTTGTCAGCAGGATACTGCTCCATGTGGAAGCTCACATGCATGTCTTGACGCAGTTTCTTTCATCTTACATCAGTACATCCTATTGGCCACCCCAAGCTGGTGTGTAACATCGACACTGCACGCCCTTTACTTGGCTTTACTAAAGTGCTTTGCTGAAACAGGGACATGGTCGCAAAGTATGGCATCAAGTACTTCTATGACATCACAGACCGGTCAGACTTCCGTGCCAACCCAGACTACAAGGGGGTGTGCCATATTGCTATGGCTCAGGAAGGCCACTGCCTGCCTGGTAGGACCTCTGCTGCATTTGTGCGTACAGTACAGAAATGCTGCGCTTCCTCTGCACAACCTGACAGCATGGTTCACGCGCAAGCTACAGCCCTATCTTCTCGTTCACAGTAGTGTTATCTTCCTGTATCAGCGTCAATGTTGCGCTGCTTGGCACAACTCCTCTACGCTGGTCTGGCCACAACACTTCACAACGGCTCATTACAAACGTATTGCAGCAAGTGGAGAATGATCATTTTGACTGTCATATGCCTCTGCAGTTACGCCGTGCAATGTGCTATGTCCTCACATGCTGTAAGCGGCACCGCTTTACTTTAAGTCATGATCAGCCTAGTGTAGAAGGCATACCACAGCGGTCTTAGACACACATCACTGCCAAGGCTAAGGCCTTACCCTGTGAGGGGGCATTGGCTCTTGTAAGCGGCATCACTAGTGCTGTTGCTGCATAGGTGAGGTCATGTTTGGGACAGATTCCCACACTTGCAACGCTGGCGCCTTTGGTCAGTTTGCCTCTGGCATCGGCAACACAGATGCTGGTTTCATCCTGGGAACTGGCAAGCTGCTCATCAAGGTTCCTCCCAGCATCAGATTTGTACTGGATGGGGAGATGCCACCATACCTGCTGGCCAAGGACCTCATACTGCACATCATTGGAGAGATCACTGTTGCAGGTGCTTGTCATCATTACCTTGGCATCACAGCAATGCTCACTGCCATCCAATGCTCATGTGCAGTGACCTAATGCCATGCCTGCTGCTGCGAGAAATCACCATGTTTCTTCACTGCGCAATGCGATTGTGTGCAGTCATGCTTCACAGTGCCTCTTGAGCAGCACACAGCACTAAGTTGGGTCATGCTGCTCGATTTTTGCTTGTTCAAGTGGTTCTCATCTGCATGGTGAGCCTTGCTTTCATGCCTTTTGCCCGGCACTGTTTAATCAACAGCCCACCCAGTAGCTTTACCACACTGGCTCCCAAAAGTAGCACATCAATACGACACTGGCTCACAAAAGTAGCATGTTGACTCTGCACATTGGGCACGCAGGCGGCACCTACAAGGCCATGGAGTTCACTGGTGATGCCATCGCGGCCATGAGCATGGAGGAACGCATGACCATTTGCAACATGGTGGTTGAAGCGGGTGCCAAGAATGGTCAGTCGGCCCTCTACCAGCCTTTGTGCTGTATGGTTCATGCACATGACCAGGGGATGACCATGTTCAGCACTACTTGCTGCATTTTGCTGTTTCTCATTATTGTCAGGATGCAATTTTCGAGCAGTGGTCATAGTTGAGTGGCACAGTTGTTTGATTCACAGCAATGTTCAGATAATGCGCAGCTGATACGCATAAGGGTGCTGTTGCTATGGCAAGGTTGGTGCAGCCTACGTAGTTTGCCAGAATAACAAGCTGCGGTGACACGTCAAGAATTTCTGTCTGTCGTGTTGATTTGTGAATTGAACAAAAAAGGGTACCAAGTATCTGGTCTGGATCTGGTTTGCGTTTGTCTGGGAAGTGTCTTTTTGAGCAGCGTTGGGCTGACCATATTTCCATGCATGCTTCAGGCATCTGCCCTCCCGATGCCATCACCTTTGACTACGTCCAGCAAAGAACCGATGCTCCCTTCGAGGCAGTCCACGCAGATGCCGGCGCTAGCTATGTGGAGGAGTACCGCTTCGATGTCAGCAAGATAGAGCCCCTTGTGGCTGCCCCACACTCCCCAGACAACAGGAAGAAGGCTGCAGAATGCTCGAACGTCAACATTGACAGAGTGTACATCGGGTGAGTTTGTGGTGTTGCTGCCTGACTTGTTGTCATTCAGAGCATGCTCATCTTCTCAGCCGTTTTTTTTATGCATAAACAATCAGAGTCGCACATTGCAGATCCTTTGCACACGTGCACAATGCTGTCTGCAATATCTGCATATTAAGCATGTGTGCAAAAGATCTCACTGATTTTATGACAACTGCGAGAAGCATGTCCTGTGTGTTTGTGTCTCTGAGCTTTCAGGAAAGTTGCCACCTTCAGATGAAACAGGTTGTAAGCAGTGCTGCCGTCTGCAGGTCTTGCACAGGAGGCAAGACAGAGGACTTCATAGCAGCGGCCAAGCTGATGCACAAAGCTGGAGGCAAGGTCAAGGTGCCCACATACCTCGTGCCAGCTACACAGAAAGTATGGATGGATGTGTACGGCATGCCAGTGCCGGGCTGTGATGGCAAGACAGCGTCCCAGATCTTCCAAGAAGCAGGCTGTGACACTCCTGCCAGCCCTAGCTGTGCTGCGTGCCTTGGCGGCCCTAAGGACACATATGCACGAATGAACAAGCCTGAAGTCTGTGTATCCACCACAAACAGGTGAACAGCCACATCGCCTTGGCTGCTGTTGGAAGTAACTGCAATAGTATCGTGCAATTGCACTGTCAGCAATTTGTGGTCTTGCCATCCTTGAGTGCCAGTCAAGCTGCATTGTATGGGTGTCTGACAAGAATGAGGTGCTGCTGCAGGAACTTCCCCGGGCGAATGGGCCACAAGGATGGGCAGGTGTACTTGGCATCACCTTACACTGCTGCTGCATCGGCGCTGACAGGCCGAGTGGCAGATCCTCGTGATTTCTTGTAGTTGAACCTGAGCAGATCTTTCATTTCATGGCAGTCAAAGCTGTTAAATTTCATGACACATTGGTACTGCTACAATGTGTGCCTTATATACGTTCTCATTGCTGCAGAATTTTTGAGGTGGTCTAGATGTTGCTAATTTGAGCAGGGTGCAGTGTTTGTCACCGTGAATGTGTACTGATTGTGTTGTTTGCATTGGTCAGTCCATCCCAGCCTTTCAAGGGCGTGCATCCATGAGGAATTCTTGAAATTGGTATGCAAGACATGTCATGCAGCACATTCAGATCTGTGGTTGTATAATACGGACGAATCATCAGCAGCAGTGCACATCAACCAAGCTTTTTTTGCTCAGTCCAAGCTCTTGCTTGTCACTTGCACAAAGGTCATGACTTCGGCTTCACAACCCTTAATGATCATCATGAGAGCGCGATACAGTATGCATTATTGTGCTAGATAGTGTTTGGATTGATGAAGCAGCACTGCATCCTCAACATCATAGTGGTATCGTGAAGGCACTCATGGCCTGTCTGGGTCAGTTGCAAGCTCATGCATCCAGAGTCATATCAATCTAACGACATGCAAACTCTAGTCTGCAACACATTCAGAAAAGATGTAACATTGCAGCTGTGCAACAGTTGCACAGCTGCCTATATTCATGACATCTAGACTAGCCTAGTCGGCAACCCAGTCAGAAACCAGGATAATCATATTTCTTCACTCTCAGCTTCTTGTACGGCCACACAAGCCGCCCCAAAAAGGCCTTGCCCCACACATTCTTGACACGCTGAAAGCCGTCCACAACATTTAGCCCAGTGTATCTCTGGAAGGGGCCAAGCATGCCCCACCGGTAGGCCCGCCTGCATACGCGTCACAATTATTTAACACTGCAACACGATTTGAAGCTTTGACATGAGATGCAAACCATGTCTGGCAGGATGCAGGAATCATCCCATTGTTGATTAGACTGACAAGCTATATTTCATTGCTGCCAATTGTATAAGTCCAGCAGGAACACCTACAGACAACTTGTAAGAGTATTGGGTCCACAGATGTTTGTATACCAACACATGAGCTCACATTTACACTCACATTTACACACACACATATACACACACACACACACACACACACACGCACACGCGCGCGTTGTTGCACGACAAGACTCATGATCATTGGTCACACTTGTTCAGCTCTGTGTTTATGCAAGCTCCCCTGTTGGCAGCATGTAGGTACTCTCCACACTCATTGCTGCCCATGCCAGACAAGAAACATACATGATCATGCCATGTGTCTGATGTCATGCCATGTGACTTGACATCCTGCCATGTGTCTGACGTCATGCCATGTGTGACTTGACATCATGCCATGTGTCTGACGTCATGCCATGTGTCTGATGTCATGCATCTGCCTTACCTGAAGTCCATTCCAGGATAGAGTGTGTGAAACCTTTCCAGGATAACAGGGAATTCCTTTTCAGGTCCCATCTTGTGGGGCTGCCTCAAATCAGCAACATACGGCTCCAGGAAGGGCTTGCAACGCAGCAGCACCAGTAGGCGATACACTTCCTTCTCAGGATCTCGCCCGGTGCTGTCCAAAACTTCGGCTATGGGCACATTCTGCGGCTGCAAGATCTGCACAGCAGTCAGTGTTATTGCCATCATGAGGATTGTTGAATGATGACATCAGCATTCTAAGGCTGCAAGATCTGCACAGCGATGAGCGGCCTTGCCATAACAACTTGTGAATTATAGGCAGATGTGCTAGTTGGGTTGTTTTGCTAGGCACCTACTCAGTGTGTCTAAAGCATGGCCATAATGATGATTAGCAATCAGCATGAGTGCACAGGGTCACTTATGCTGTGTCGCAGTGCAGCCGGCGCTGTTCCTGCCACTGTGTCAAGGCTGTGCTACTCATGGCTGCATCACATTGAGGTCAAGAGGCAGAGCATAGAAGGCCAGAAGCAGTCACCTGCCACCTGCGGCTGTAGTATTCGAAATCAGGAGGGATGGCCAGGTTCCATTTTGGGCTCATGTTGGTGTGCAGGAACATCAACTTGCCTGTGACCACGCAACAAGTAAGCTTTGTAATCAGTATGGTCAAGGTCACAAGCAACACCTGGCTGCTGCAAAGCAAATGGGTTTAAGGTGAGTAAGTGTATCACTTGAGCAAGGATCTCCAATTTGAAAAGGACCATGCTGCCAGTGTAGCTGCATGTAGCTCAGCGGGATAGGCACCCAAGCATGACACCAATGAGAGCACGACCTGAGCGCAGCAAAGTCAGGAAGAAACGCAAGCAGAGAAACATTGGGCATGAAAAAGCTTTTGTATTGATACAGGATACAGCATTGCCCAAGTGTTGCTGCATTGTCTCACAAGGATTGAGTGCTGTAAGATAGGCTATGTAGAAGCACGCACAAACCTTGAGGTGTGTACTGTGCCATGGTGTTGCCTGCAAATCCACACCCCACCTGAATGCTGTTCTGTCCCTTGATGCAGCTTGGCCTGCAAGCAGTCCACTGTGTTCAACACATACTGTTCAGGGACCCCAGCCTTGAGAGGTGCCAGGGCATTGGCCCTTGTAAAAGCTACGCAGCTGTTGTCTCTTGCAACACATGTGGACCTCACGATGGTGCAGAGCTGTTTGCTTCATGTGTGTGTGCAACAATGTGCAATACATTGCTGCATCTGTCATGCATTGCATAATTATAATTACCACCAAAACGATCTTCCTTGACATGCTTTGCATACTTGCTTGCATACATATGCAGCTGCGTTCTGACCTATGCTTTATCATCACAAACGGCTGTGCTGCAGCAGCCACAAAGTCAAAAGTAACCCACGGCATACTGACCAATGGTGGTGCAGCAATGGATGGTGCGCATGTTGTGCATAATATGGCCTACCAGGCAACAATGCATCTTAACGCATCAGCAGTCAGCTTGCACACATTGACTGTGCATACCCAAAGGGGTACTGGTTGAAGCCCACGCTGCCTACTGGGGTGGCGATCACATGATAGGGCAGGGCTGCCACAGAAAGCCCCAGAGCAAAGGTCTCCTTATCCCCTTTGCCCATGAAGTTGCCCAACAGCTCGTAGTACAGCCGGCTCTGCAGATTGAAGAAGGCAGCCAATACCAGACCCTTCCAAACCCTGAGCATCATGAACACACCATCTGAATTCCCATTTGTGATTGACACATTTGTGGATAGCTCGGATAGGTTTTGAGTAGTCTGCCTGACAGACACACCATGATGATGAGCTGGTCTCTGCAAGCATTGTGGTGCTGTTATGCTGGTTCAGGACCGGCATACGTCAATCCACACAAGCAGAGGCAAGCTGGTCATGTGCCTCTGATATGCCTCTGCATGTTTGCCACCAGGCAGTTGTGTTTCCAGAGAAGCAAACCTGCATGCTTAAGCAGCAATGTATGATCAAAGTTCATGTAGCACCTCGCAGATCCAAAGATGGGCGAATCTGTCGTGCTCTAGGGTGACAGTTGGCATGCCTATGCACCGCTGGCAGCGTTTTCTGCCAAAAGTTTTGGACAATGTTTCCTATGCACACATGCTCAGCACAGAGTCTTGGGCCACAGACTGCAGACCACACCTGCTTTTATTGAGAACAATTTGCCCGCTTTCAAAGGTGTTGGAAGGCAGGGTGACTTGAGGCAGAATGCGCTGCAGGTCTGGGGCAGCAGATGAGGCCCAGTAGTCGGGCCACAGCACAGCCCCCTTGTCCAGATACTCAGCCGTGTCAAACAGTGCTGTTGGATCTGTGATGGCTACATTGTCGGAGTCCAGGAAGATAATCTGCACAGGACATGGAAAAGGCCTGCTTGCAGTATAGCTGATACATGCATGCAGAGGCATTCAGTTTGGGTGTCAGGACACTTGTGGCTGTTTGACATCCTACATGAAAAGCTCAGCTGTGAAGCATAGACAGGTGGTTTGACCATACAAAGGTTCTTGAGCCTAAGATGTATCTCAAGTCTGATGCATAGCTGACAAAAGACAAATAAAGCTTCCAGAAGACCAGTCGATGTTTGAGACAGAGCTGCCCACGTTGTGGTGCAGTGCCCAGCAAGGGAGCAGTGGCCCTGGATGTATGCAATGTCCAGCACTTGTGTAACATGTATGCAAACTGCACTGCAACATATGTGCGTAGCACAGCATGACTTCTTGCTGCAACATGAAGCAAGGCAGCAGTGCACCTCCTCAAACGAGCTCTGTAAAACATGTGCTTAGTACAGCATGACATCTTGCTGCAACATCCAAAAAGGCAGCAGTGCACCTCCTCAAATGAGCTCAGCAGGACAGCAGCGCTCTTCATCGAAAACCCAGCCAGCCTCTTGCCCTCGCTGTCAGTCAGCTGCTTGCTGCTGTTGTTCACAGCGTACGTGGGCACCAGGTCTGGCAGCACACTGCACATCACTCCTAGCTGCTGCAGTTCCTGCTCAACTGCCTCAGTTGGGTACTCCTCAGCCGGAAAGAACATTTCCACTGGCAAGGTGCAGCCTGCATGAATCAGCTCCTGTAGTGTGCATGTGCATATGGTGGCGTCTGCATTGTGGCAGTGCACTGACTGTCTGGTCTGCTAATGTACAGCTTACCTGCGCTGAAAATGCCTGGTGCTGGCAAGAAGCCAAGCAGTAATTTGCAGGCCTGTAGCTGTTGTTGCAGTCTCTGCTCTCTGCCTGAGTGGGATGCTCAGCTCGAAAGAATATTTCAGACTGGTAAAACTGGAAGCTTTTCAGATGCAGATTGCTGCTGAAGCAGGAGAGGCGCTAACCTCAGGCTTGAGCAGCTTTGCTTGCACACAGCGGCTTTGTACAGAAGCACTGCAGGGTATTTCAGGAACAGAAAGGTGACTGTGAAAAGGGTCATTGCGCTGCACAGCATGTGCGACAGCTACAGGGATTGTCGTTTGATTTGCACAGGTGTTTGCAATGATTGTGCAGACCAATGGACCTGCACATGCTGCTGGTCCTGCACATAAGGCATAGCAGTCAGTGCTAAACTTGAGGCGCACCTGTCTTGCGCAACATGTGGATGTTGATCCAGGCCGGCACAAAGTAGGTCAGCCCACCAGCCATGATCACAATGCCTTTCCCCCTGAAGAGGGTGTTGGGGTATGGCGGGGCGCCCTGCTGAAAGGTGTCCAGCTGAGCCTGTGCACGCTTGACAGCATCCCTGCAACCACACAGCGCGCATGCTGCTGCTGTTTGCAACCCCACATTGCGCATGCTGCTGCTGCTGTTTGCAATCACACATTGCATATGCTGCTGCTGTCTGCATACTTGACTTGCTTGTGATGGATACAACAAAGGTTGACGTAGGCAGTGTGTAACATTGCTAGGAGGAAACTGTGTACACCACTGGTAACAATCTTGCATCTGTCTGCATTTCAGCATGTTGCCTCAGGCATGTGCAACAGAGGCTTGCAAATACGCAGGTGCATGAAAGCAGATATCAGGCTGTCAAGCTGGGATCCTGCAAAGATCACTCAGCAGCTGGATGGGCAGGCATGTTATTGCTACTCTGGATGTGAGGCAACTGGCAGCACAGTACCTTGACATATGCAAACCATCTCGCACAAAATCATGCGCATCTGTTCTGATGCCCGGCGGCTGAGCCACATCAACTCCTGAGGCCAACAATGCTGTCCAGATGCTGTCCCACAACTCCTGCCTTCTGGTGTGCACCCCAACTGACAAAGGCTCACTTAACAAATCAGGTTCCAATCTGACAAGTGGTGCTCCTTCAAATAGCTGGTCATGCTGTGCAGGATCTGTAGAGCGCATCCACAGCAGGGATCAGCGAGTTGCTTGAAGAGACGCTGTGTTAGGAGCACTGTGTGAGGATAGTACATACAGAGTCATGTTTGGGACATCGTGTACCTTGCGCAGGACAAGTGAGGTTGCCAGGGAATCTGAGACCCTCTGTGTGGTCTTCATTCAGATTGTCACATGCCTCCTGACAGGTGAAAGAGGCATGGGACTCACATCCCACCCTGAGCATACATCAGGGTCAGAAAATACGTGCTTGTTTGCAAAGGCGACCGCTAATCAACGTGCTGACTGAATCACCTCTTGACAGTCCAGCCCCCAGTGCATTCACAATACCCAGACCCTCCTGTAATTCGTCTTGAGCAAGGCAGGTCTCTTTGCAGCTGCCTGCAGTGAGGTCAGTGGTCACAGTGCAAATGTAGAACGTGGTATCGACATAGTGTCAACGTGACGTACCCGTATGGAGAGCAAGATAGCGTCTGTCGCCAAGACAGACAATGGATGCGAGATGCTTGTAGTGAGGGGCTCGGAGACCGAGCTGCAGCGCTGTGAGAGAGCCTACGCCCCTCTAGACCTAGAAGTACCAGCAGAAGAGCTACGACTGACAGAGAGAGTTGCTTGATGTGCCGCAACTGGTTTGGCTTCGCCACCGAGCGCTTGCCCTTCCGTGCAAGCAATCTTGACATATAACGTCAAGCGTTTTGCATGCAACAACTGCATGTGGGGGTGCAACAGTCAGAATCGCGTTTCGCAAATGTTGACAGCTTTGGCGTGCAGAAGCTCGAACCATGTACGAAGCACGCCTTTGCCTGCCGGACCGCCGGAGCACCGCTGCGCAGCTCCTCGTTGGGCTGAACATGTTTTGAATGATGTGGTTTTCAAATGCTTTGATCAGTCATCGATCTGCGAGGGAGACAGCTGGAATCCTATGGCGCAGCGGCAATCATTCTCACTTACACCTCCTTGAGCGCATGTTGATTCCAGCTGACAGATGCTCATGCACGCGGGCTCTATGGGCCGAGTTGCCATCGGCCTTGATCGCACGACTGAACAACTGACATTAGCGGAAGTGAGCGGGCAGCCCTTTGCACCGCTCACGCACGCCAGCTCGTTGCCTCAGGTGCCCACTACGGATGTCCAGACCGAGGCATCAGAGATTTTGTACACTGACACACCCCGCTTGCTGTCGAGTCCCACCTACTCTGCGATGTCAGCCAGTCCAGCCCTGTCATCACGACATAGTCCTGCAGCTGCCTCTGCAGCAGCACAGCCTGCAGCTGAGGTTAATGAGAAGATGTCTGCTATCCCACCAACCACTCAACTTGTATGGGAAGCAGATACTGGTGGGTCTCAGCCGGTTGCCGACTCCGCGGCAGATGGTGGATACACTGCAGCTGCATTTGCAGCCCTAATTTCACCCAGGGCAAGTTGCTGCTTGTTTGATACGAGAGCCATCAGTGCACTGTTGCAAACCCCACCATGCTCATTGTCTGTCAGAGTGCAGGAGTCTGAGCTGCAGTCAAGGGTGTGTCAACTTGAGCAGCAGCTGCACCAAGTGGAGTCTCAACGCAACAGTGAGTTGCAAGAGCTTCAGGACATGATGGCAAGCCTGAAGAGAAAGGAGCAAGAGCTCACCAGCTTTGTGGAGAGTCAAGCAGCAGCACAGGAACAGCAGGACGAGCTGAAACAGGTAGTCAGAAACTGTGAAGAAAAGTTGAAGAGAAATAGTGTTACTAAAGCATTTGACATACTGACGTCAGCTTTACACAAGACTGCTGGAGCAACTCAAACCGATCATGATGACAATGATGATGTACTGCATGCTGCTGGCTGCTGTATACGTACTTTGTCACTTGCCTCAAAAGAGCCGTACATACCTTGGGTGCTGAGCAAGTTGTGAGTGCTAGTGCAGCTCAACACACTCAGTTCGAATCTAAGCAGGTGCTCTTCTTCTTGTAACATGTCCTAGTCAACATAACAAGGTCATTCTGTAGCGTCCCATCTTTCAGCAAGCTCTGCCCTGCAAAAGTCTCAGGCAAGCATGATGCAAGCTAGTCGGCAGTACAATTAAGCTGCATGCATGTGTGCTGTATGGAACAGTGCTAGCAATGTTGTGCTGATGTTATGCCTGTCATGGTGCAGGCTCAGAACCAGATTGTACAACTGCAGCATGAGCTGGAGTGCTCAAGTGTCAAGGTGGGGTGGCATCACCATGCTTGTTCACACTGATAGGCGATGCTGTACTTGTGCATGCTGGTCATTATGGGAGCGGTTGACATGTAATTTTGCAACTGCAACAGCATCCCCCTTGTTGCAGCCACAGTTGAGCCGCTTTTGTGCTCAGCTGCAATCTGTCTGGCTCATGTCAAGCTCAATGAAGCACAAGGTCAGACTACACTGCATCAAGCAACGCCACATGCAATGCTGTCATCTGCAGCTACATGTATGACCCATGCTGTCGTGACACAACGTTGAGCAAGACATGCAAAGGTGATGACTTATGCATAAACATTAGGTCTAGACTGTATGTTCTTCTGATCAGAGACAGTCACAGTAAAATTGGTGGGTCCTTCCATCTTTGACGCTGAGCAGCAGGAAATCTGACCTTTCCCACCACCAGCTTTGGATTTGCAGGATGAGGAAGAGCAACAGCAGCTGCAGGCAAAGCTGCAGCAGATGGAGCGGGCTGTGAGTGAGCGTGGGGCGCAGGTAAGCATTCACTCCTGCATACACACATTCTCAGCAGCACACTATCTCAGCAGATCTCACAAAACCCTCACAGCACTCTCACAAAACCCTCACAGCACTCTCACAAAACCCTCAAAGCAGCTCTCACAAAACCCTCACAGCACTCTCACAAACCCCTCACAGCACTCTCACAAACCCCTCACAGCACTCTCACAAACCCCTCACAGCACTCTCACAAACCCCTCACAGCACTCTCACAAACCCCTCACGG
>JAABUP010002559.1_pt1 | contig 34813 bp, 36 predicted proteins | sample 5559201 | NCBI WGS metagenome assembly JAABUP01 (sample SAMN10711887, study PRJNA513373) | rock metagenome | isolation source: Antarctica rocks | place: Antarctica
ATGAGGATGAGGATGAGGGTGAGGGTTTGAGAGGTCGGTCGTGGGAGGTCGGTCTGTTTAGATTTGCGAGAGCGTCGCGGGTTGTGGAGGTGGGGTTTCTGGAGGGCGTTGTGCTTCGGTTTAGAAGGGAGGGAGTCGTCGATGCTGATGGTTATGATCGTGAGATTGACATTGAGAGTGAGGGAGAGGGAGGGGAGGGTGAGGGGAGGAAGTTGGAGGAGGTGCTGAATCGAGCGAAAGACTTGCACATCCGAGTGCTGCATCCCGGGTCGGGCGTCGTGAGGCCGCTGGATGCACACTGGGTTAGGGACGTGCTGACTCTGATGAGAGGCTTGGGGAGCGGTGGGGGGAATGTGGGTTCGTTTCGATTCTTGCTGGGGGGTTAGGAAGGGTGTGAAGATGTGCGAGTGAGCGTGGAGTGGGGTGGTTTGGTAGGGGTAGAGGTAGAGGTAGAGGTAGAGGTAGGCTGGTCGTTGAGTCGGTTTGAATCAGGGCGAGGCACATAGAACCCAGACCATATGGGTTTCCAATTTGGGATGGGTTTTTTCCAAAAGTCATTCAACCCACTATCGGTTTGAATCAGTTTCTGTGACGCAACTCAGTTAGACATTTAGTCACAGTGATATCTGCATAACTAGCTGTATTGACAGCTAGTACACTTTGCATACATCTCCATGTATGCATATCAAGATGAATAATGCGGTATACAGCTGCATAAAGTAGTCTTAACAGTTTGACTCAACCCGCTGAGTTGAACCTCTGAACCCTAACCCAGTCCAAACTGACTTGAAGGGACCTGAATATCCAGCAACCTGACCCGCATCGGGGCCCCGACCCTAACCCAACCGGATCAAGCCAACCCGTGCGGCCAGCCTAGGTAGAGGTACTTGAGCGTAGATGAGTTTCTTTGTGCATGGTTGGGAGGTGGAGTTGGGTTTTCGGGAGCCTTTTTGGGAGTCGAGAGTGTCAAGTCTAGGGAACTGATCATGTGGTGAAATGTGCTGTGCTGCTTTTTGCAAAGCGGACGATTCGCGCTTGAGGCTCAAGGGGCCTATCGCAGGACTAGGGTTCGTCGGGTGAGGCCATAACCATCTGAGAACAGGCTGAACTGTGAAGAGACGTCTGGCTTATCCAAATCACTTATAGTAGGCGGAGTCAGTGCAGCAAGCAGGTCAAGGCGTTGTCATAGTATTCTATCGGGTTGGAATGGAGTAGAAGACATATGTCGATAGGTCGTGATATTTATCATAAGGCTGGCTTGAAGTGCAAGGTATTTGGCGGACTCCATAGACACAGAGCACATCAAAGCCCTGTGGATTTAGACTCATGACTAGGCATCTACAAGCATGTGGAATATCGAAATTCAATTCAATTAAGCTTGGGAATGTACCCTAAACACCTTGATGGGTCATTGAGCTACAGCAGGTGTTCAAAGATGGCCTATCATCCCCAGCTCGTTGTGCATAATAATTTTGTTTGTTGATCCTCAGGGCTGCTGCGCCAGTAAGAATCATCACAGCTGGAAGCTTCCAGAAACGGGATAATTTCAGCACATTCACTAAATGGAAGCAGGACCACGATGGACTCGCTTGGTAGAGAATTATCATGAGCGATCGAAACGCCTGGCCGTAACTTAGGTATAGCAGCAAAAAGTGTGTGCAACAAGTCTGGTACGACTGATTAAGCATCGTTCCCGCTCCACGCAGCCGCACTCACGCCGCAATAAAAGAACTCCCGAATCATCGACTCTATGGTTCTTCCGAACCTTTTCACCAGATCCTCCGCGAAGAAGAAGAAATCCGACAACGACAAGGAAGACCCTGCACGCAACACCGATTCTCCACCACCATCACCCACGAAAAAGTCGCCGACCAAATCAAAAAGAGATAGAGAGTCTGGACCCGCTTCTCCACACTCCAGCTGGAGTTACTCGAAATCCTCCAATTCACCCCGCTACACCTACGATCGCTCGTCCCACCCTCTCAATCTTCCTCCTCACGAGCTGAGGAGACTCTCAGCCTTGTCCGCTATGAGTGATCCGCCAACACCAATGGACCTGGACCAGGACGAAGACGGACCGACATCGTCACTACCGTCAAGCCCTCCGCCAGCATTGTCTCCTGGAGTGCTCCTAGGAACCAACGGGGCCAATGGTGTCAATGGTGTGAACAGCGATGGCAGTCCGGTTCCTCCTCCTCACAAGATTCCTTCCAGTCCACCACCGCAGCCTAAGCCGATAGTGGATGCCGAAGCGTGCAAGGCTGCAGGGAATAAGTTCTTCAAGGCGAAGGACTATGATAAGGCTATCAAGGAGTACACCAAAGGTGCGAACATTTCAATACTATACGGAACTTTCCTCAGGTGGAATTTCGGGAATTTGAGACAGCTAATGCCTTCACTTCCAAACAGCTGTCGAAGCCGACCCACAATCATCAACATATCTCTCCAACCGTTCAGCGGCCTTGATCTCCGCAAATCGCTACAACGAAGCTCTGGAAGATGCAAAGCTTGCGAACGAACTTGAACCGAACAACTCGAAGATCCTCCACCGATTAGCACGGATATATACCAATCTTGGCCGCCCATCGGAAGCACTCGACAGTTACTCGCAAATCAAACCTCCAGTGTCAGCGAAAGACAAGGCACCTGCTGTGATGATGCAGGCGCACACAAAGCAGGCAGAAGATGCATTGAGAGAGGGAACGACTGGATCAATGGCATTGCATGCCTTAGATCAGGCTGATAAAGGGCTAGGAACGGGAGTCGACAGACCACGGAAATGGAAACTCATGCGAGGAGAGGCATATCTGAAGATGGGGAACGTCAATGCTTTAGGCGATGCGCAAAACGTAGCGATGTCATTATTACGGAGCAATAACCAGGATCCGGAAGCTCTTGTGTTGCGAGGAAGAGCGCTGTATGCGCAAGGAGATAACGACAAAGCTATACAGCACTTCCGGCAAGCTTTGAACTGTGATCCAGACTTCAAGAATGCAGTCAAGTATTTGCGGATGGTGCAAAAGTTGGATCGAATGAAGGAGGAGGGTAACAAGGCGTTCAAGGCCGGGAGATATCAACAGGCAGTGGATATGTATGGGCAGGCTTTAGAGGTTGATCCACTGAATAGGGGAACGAACTCGAAAATCCTGCAGAATAGGGCTATGGCTTTGATACGGGTAAGTGCATCGTTTAAGATTGAGACGCCGTTCGTCCTACCAGCAAAGAGCTAACTTATTGGTGCAACAGTTGAAGGAATACAAATCTGCCATCGCTGACTGCATCCGCGCTCTTGAGCTCGACCCTACCTACACAAAAGCACGCAAAACAAAAGCAAAAGCTCTCGGTGAATCGGGCAATTGGGATGAAGCTGTGCGCGAATACAAAGCGATCGCAGAGTCTAATCCTTCAGAACCAGGTATCCAGAAAGAAGTCCGAAACGCTGAGCTGGAGCTAAAGAAAAGCAAGCGGAAAGACTACTACAAGATTCTGGGTGTAGAGAAAGACGCCAACGACAATGATATCAAGAAGGCGTATCGAAAGCTGGCGATTATTCATCATCCTGATAAGAATCCAGACAATGAGGAGGCAGCAGATAAGTTCAAGGAGATTGGAGAGGCTTATGAGACGCTGAGTGATCCACAGTACGTCATCCTCCTGATACTCTTCTCTAGATCCATCTTCCTACGTCCTCTTTCCTGATACTGACTCATGTTGAAATAGGAAACGCCAACGCTACGACTCCGGCGAAGACCTAATCGACCCGTCCGAAATGTTCGCAAACATGGGCGGAGGTATGGGCGGTTTCCCTATGGGTGGTGGCGGCGGCGGCGTCAGTATCGATCCAGAAATGCTCTTCAACATGATGGGCGGCGGTGGAGGTGGCGGGTTTAGATTCTCAACAGGTGGCGGTGGTGGTGGTGGAAATCCATTTGATGCCGCGGGCATGGGCGGTGGGTCGAGGGGAAGGGCGCAGGGAGGGTTTCCGCCGGGTTTCTCGTTCTAAGCTGGGAAAGACGGAGACGGTGAATTCGGAAGTCAGAGCCGTGGGTGAGCAGGGTCGATGTCCCAGGCTTGTCCGTGGACGGCATTCTGGTCGTTCCTTCTTTTCTGTTGGAGTCTTGCGCCTCGGGATGCATACGTCGCGTCCCCATGTCTGTGAACCTTCAATAGACCGCGCAGGCTCATCATTGCAGGCGTCTGTCATGTTTACAGCTACACAGGTATCCCGAACAATTCACACATGGACTTCTATCGAACCAGAATCGAAATCGTGGGTGCTACTCTATATTGATCTTAGAATATGACAGACAGGTTCGTACCATGGTCTTGTGGTCTCGTAATCCTGTCATCTCGTGGTAGATTGGTAGATCAGTATCCATTCGCCGTCACGGCTAAATTCTCGAAGCCTTGGTGGTATGTAGAGTACGTATATCTGTTCTCCACCATCTGAGGGGCCCCCCTGTTTTGGATCAAAGGGATTACCGGGGATCGAAGAATGCAAAGAGACGGAGGGATGATGCCGGATGGCGGCTTCACAAGAGCGAGCACGTCCCGTGGCTTGTGTGATTTACATGACAAAGGATACTCTGTTAGAGGGCAAGACGAACATCTCTGTGTCGGTGTATGTCTGCGTGTGCCTGTGCGTGTCTGTGCATACGTGTGTTGTTGTTATGTAGGTATGAAGGAGCGAGATGGGTTGAGAAGGGTGGAGTATGGCAGTTTGGAGTAGGATCAGCACGATCTTTCCACATACATTTGTTCTGAGAACTATCAAAGCTTTGGAAATGAGAGGTGATTGACGATGAGATGAAGGTGTGTTACTCGTGACTGTCTCTTCTGATAGATGTGCACGGCTGGTCAAAACTTTGCTTGTGAGGTGAGAGTCTAAGAACGTGACGGCCATGATATTGTTCCGGGTCCCTCTCATCATCCTCAAGCCTGGAGGCTTGAGGACAGATATCGTGGCAAACCAAACAGCTGAGACTACGCATCAAAATATGTCTACAATGCATCAAATAGCAGCAAATACAACGAATTCTAGTACTTTGTCTGCAAGCTGTTGCGCTCAATACATTGTTTCATGCGGGCTGACATCTGGGCAATGTAATTTGTGTTGTTTACATACAAATTTACTAGGAAAAAAGAGATTTTGGGGTGCTGCGCTCGCTTGGGTTTGCCATCATTTCTGTCCTCAAGCCTCGGCCTAGTCCAGAATACCTCCGAAAACGCCGTTATATCAATTCCTGCATCACCCGGTTTGTGCTCCTGGGCTCATCGCCGTACCCAGACCATCCCACCGGCCGAATAACTCTCGCCCATTCTCACGCCTCGACTCGGCAATCTTTCACCACTAGTCCCCTTCCAAACGCATACTTCCACTGATACCTTTGAACTTGATCTTCCCCTGCCCATCCCCTTTGACAGCAAGCAGACGCCTCCACGCCCCGTTCCAATCCCTCCCGTCCTTGATGATCCTTACCCCTTCCCACGCGACACGCAAAGACCCACTCATCGTCTCTCCTTCAATCTCGCCTTCCCATGTCGAAGGGAAATGCAGACCCAGCGAGCCCGACGTAGACTTGTGTGACGAGTAGAGGTTCCGCATGGGCGTATCGGGCGAATTGAGAGAGGAGAGGACCGTCAGCCGTGTGCTGCTAGACTGCGTGTCCGTGAGAATGTTGGTCGCTTGTGCGATTTGTCCGTATGGAGCAAGAGTCGCCTCGGTAGAGCCGGACAATGAGCGTAGCGAGGTGCTACTGCCGTGAAGGTAGTCTCCCCGGATCGAGCCTGAGGCTGTCTTGACGGCGACTCGGTAGTCACGGTCCGGAATCTTGGAAACGTCCCGGTCGATTGGGTAGTATGCTTCGATGCTGCCCGAAGCGGAGCTCGCTATGAAGGATGCTGGCGCAGGGGCGGCTTTAGCGGCTTCTTGTGGATCGACGTCAACGCGAATAGAGCCTGATAGGGTGTGAAGTGAGAGGAGGTCATAGAGTGGGAAGGCGCCGTTGATGGAGCTGCTCATCGTTCGGATGATGGTCTTTCGCGAATAGAGGTTCGATACCGGCGGAGTCATGTGGACAAAACCGGCAACGGACGAGATATACGTCGAGTCGCGAATCCTGTAGTCGAGCAAAGGGTAGAATTGTATACCTAGGTTCTGGGTGTCGATCTCCATGTTCTCGAGCGCCAAGCCAGGCGTGATCCAGATGGTCGCAACAATTGACAGACATGGCTGATTGAGACCAGAGACGCGAAGTGGTGTGTTCACAGTTAGGGTACCTTCTGAACTTTGGATTTTTGTAAGGCTCACGAGGCTTCGGTCAGAGACGTGAAGCTCGAGGTCCACCCGTATATTGGATTCCATATGATCAATCGCAGGTCTAATACGAACTTCGCCTAAAGTCCGCACATTGTAACCTGCCTCCCTGTCGCTCCGTGCCGATGTCATTTGAAGGAAGTGAAACTCTGAGGGATTCTCAAATTTGAAGGAAGCAGTATCGACAAATGCCGCCGAGGAGCACATTTCTGCAGTAGGCGGAAGCTTGATGTTGCCAGGCTCATGAAGGACTGGATCTGTTACCTGGTCCTGTAAGATATCAGCCACTTGACTCAGGTCATGCTGTGGAGCTTTACCTTCTTCGTGGGTATATTGCCAACAACGTGAATGATGAAACCGATGCCGACAGCTACTAACCCAACAAGAAAAAGTAATTTTACCAGATATTTGAGCGAACACCGGCCCACCATACATCTCCTTGATCGTCTTCTCCATCCATGGGCCTCAATATCCGGATTCACGGGTACCCCCATGCTTTGTGGCTCGTCATACTGACGATATAGCCCCAGGTGTCCAGTCGCTGCTGTCATACTATATCCACCACTATCAATGCTCCTACCCTCTGATCCGCTGTTGTTCCCTGGGTTACCCGAGCCAGCTGGCACGGTCGAGTAAGCTGGGGGTGCAGACAAGAGTAACGGCGAGTGCTCGGAATATTGATCCACATCATGTGTAGATTCATATAGTCCCGTCGAAGGTGATGGTATGGTATGGGACGTCCGGCGATGCTGTTGAGCTACCTCTCTTTCCCTTACTCTCCCATCTTCTTCCATCGCTCTTTCGCTGGCTGCTTCGCCTTCCCGGCCGGCTCCGCGACCATCTTCACGAGCTTCTCTCGCCTTGTCGGCCGCGGCAGAGCTCTGCTGTGATGGGTCTGGAATAAGGACATCTTGTGGATGAGGTGGTCGCTGGTTAAAGTATCCGTCAGTTGGACTCAGCTCGTCCGTAAGATTATCGGCATCAGCGTCGTCATTGTAGTGACCTGTATTTGAAGGCATGTTGGTGCTATCTTTCAGGCGTCCCGAGCCCAATGATCGCTCACAATGTTAACACTCCAAGATGACTGAAGAGGTGTGGCTCTTGTAAAAGATCTGACGATTATCGTATTCCATATTTCCCTTAGCCTAATAAGTGATGAGGCCGCGTATGCATACATCGACGATTGTGGGGACAACCGCCCGTTAGGTGGTCGGCATGGCCGACCTACAGTATGTACACCCCGCATTGTCGGGATCTGTCAGCCAGCAACGAGCGTAGCGATAGGGTACACGCTTGCTACACATGTGGTGCCAATTGTGGGTTCTTGCTGATCTCGAGGTGAAGGTCGATAACTAGCCGAGCAAAGTCGTCCAATGATATCGATATCGTCGTATGGAGAGACACTTAGAAGGCTTGCAGCTTGTCAGACGGCGATCAGCGATATCAAGTGGGTGTTGAGGCTCTGGAATGGAATAATTGACCCGCTTTGGATATTTGAGTATGGAATCTCTGTCTTCTTTATGTAGTAGTCGCAAAATATATGAACTGAAGCTGAGTGCGGTGCCTTTGTGATCAACGCATGTCAGCCTCTCGTCTTGACTCATTGATAAACGACAGTTTGGCCCTTGCTTTAATAGGATGCTGAGTATGTATGTAGTATGATTTTGATATTTATGTGACATTTGAACTCGACATTGTCCAAACATCTCCAAGAGGAATCTATCTTGGTCTGAAAATCCATCTCACCAACTTGAGGGCTAATCGGATGATGAAATGTCTGTAACTCCCTCGCTGATGACGCTATGCAGGTGATGCTCATGATGCCGGACGCAATAAATAGGAAAATGTACAGAGTAAGCCCTGGTGTGCCGATTCGATGTCAATCCGTTAGCCTCCATGTAAAGCAGAGCGGATGCCAAAACGGCCATATCTACCACACAATTCGTGTGCAAAGTGCCACGGCATAGTAGGGCTGAGACATCCGTGTCTGGTTGACATTCCACGTAGCCCCTTACCTGACCACAAACCACCTCAACCCCAGCCTAAGCCCTCCAAGATTGTTCTTGTCTCAGTTGGAGTCATACCGCTCACACCTAGTGCTCGAACCTGCGTTCCTCTTCTCAACCTTTGCAGGCCGACGGCAACCTTCCAGCCTTCCAGTTCTTGAAGAACGAAGACGTATCTCTTGCCTTCCTGGTCTCTAATACTCGCTCTCAGGACATGCAGTCCCTTCTGTTCACCGCTCTGTGATGATGCACTGGCGTTAGGTCGGTTCTGGCCTGCATTGCATTTGGACTTGCAAACACGCAGCAAATTTTCAAGGAACGCATCCGACTCTTCACTCGTTGGCATCTTGGTAGAAGCTTTCCCACCACCGAAAAGACTTGGACGCGCAGGGTTACGAGCAGACGCAGAAGTGGAGCCAGAACTCGCTCCGCACGGGGGACACCATACCTCGACGAGTTTCAATGTCCATGCCTTCACATCCCATTCTCTTTGCGGAACATCTCGTACATCATCATCGATGAAGAGACCCTCTGTTGTGATTCGTAGAATTAGGCCGTCAGTCACTGACCCTACTCCTGAAACAAGTTGTGCAATTGGCAGTTTTGTGAAGGTGTTGTTGAACGAGTATACAGCCTTAAGAACGATCTTGTCGGGATCCTTTGTGTGATAAGGTCCACGATGCGAAGGTGGAGGTGTCGTTCGAGCCGTGGTCTGCGAGGGGGCGTATGAGGATTCGGAACCGGAACACATGGAAGAAGCTGAGGTTGCTTTATGTACAGGTCTTTTGAGTTTGTCGTACGGTCGGAAGGAGTATGATGATGCATCGTCGGTAGCCGTGCTCGCAGTAGGCTGCTGATGTGTCTTGCTCGGCGAAGTGCCCACTGGGTCTTTGGACTTTCGTTGAATCCTCTCCTTGTATTCCCTCTCCCTTCTCTCTCGAGCATCCCTTTCTCGAGCATCCTTCTCTCGAGCGTCCTTTTCGCGAGCTTCTTTCTCACGAGCTTCCCTTTCCTGGGCTTGCTTTTCTTGAGCTTGCTTCTCTCGGGCCTCCCTTTCCTTGGCTTCTGTCGTTTGAGTTTCTCTTTCTCGAGTCTCTTTTTCTTCGGCTTCCTTTCGAGCTTGCCACTGTCGGAATTCTCGTTCTCGCGCTAACCTTTCTTGAGCGTCTCTCTCTCTCTGCCGAACCCTTTCCTTTTCTTCCTCCTCTCTCTTCTTGCGAAGCTCCTCGCTCTTCTTCCGCTCCTCCTCCTTTTTCCTTGTTTCCTCTCTAGCCTTCTCCCATCCACCTCTTGTGTTGCCAGCTCCCGCTGCCCCACTGCCTGGACCAGTGTTTGCCCTTTGCCATGTTGGCTTCGGCGGCGCTCGCGGTCCTGCTCCGCCAGGCATTGGTCCTGGTGGTGGACCTCCTGGAGCACTCCCACCAGCTTGTTGGCTCCCTGAGCCGCCTGTAGCATTACCACTATGATGGTTCCCTGCACTTCCTTCTCCTGGTCCTCCTGTCTCGAGTTGTGTCTTTCCCCAAGCCCATCCTGCAACCCCAACGCTTACCAGTAACATCACCACTCCCATACCACCTGTTGCCATGATCGTTGCGAACCAATCTCTGAAAATCGGTGTCACTATCGACCAGATGGCTACTCCGAAAAGAGTACATGCCACGCCAGCCAAAAAGCTGTTGCGATGTGGTTGGAGTGAAGGTAGGTAGAGGAAGCCGGAGCCGGACGAATGCGGTGGGATGATGAAGATGTCGTAGTTGCCTGGCGGTAGGCCGGAAGACTTCCCACCAGTATTACTGCCGTGTGGTGGAGGAGGTGGTGGAGGCGCGTTCATGGTGGAGAGCGGCGAGGCCTCAGCCGTCCGATGTGTGATCACTCAAACTCTCTTCCTTGCAATGACGCAGAGAGTCCGGGAGAAGCTTCTCTTCTGATGCTACTCCCTTCTCCTGGCTCGCTAGAGCCGTTGCAGACGTCTATGTCGGAGCGGCGAAGGCTGTGACCTCTGCTTCATGGTATAGCAGAGCTGTTGCTGTTGGTAGAGCTAGGCTGTCTGAGCTCTTGTGTCCCCTTTAGACTATTGTTTCGATAAGTGGCTGAACACCGAACGCCAGTAGATGCCCACCAAAGCAATCTCAAAGGTCAAGCAGGGTTGAAGAGTGGCTTTAGCGACGTTGTGGCTTTTTGAAGAAGTTTTCCTCCCACTGTTGTGATAATGTTTCCCGTCGCTTGGTCAAAGCGCCGAAGAAAGGAACCCCCGGTCAATCAATTTCCCTGCTACCTCCCGCTCCCGCTCCGTACGTCAATGGCACAAACGGCGGAGCTGCAGAGCGATTAGGCAATGCGATATCACTGTCTCGCAAGTGGAGTTTTTCACGGAGTTGTGGACATCTCTTTGGGGGGACTTTGAAGAAGGATCTTCCCTGACCACGTCGCCTTCACGCTACGATGCATAACAATGGCAACTTGGCAAGTGTAGCCAATACGACGGAGACGTGGGGGCTTCGGAATGTCATAGGTGAAGAACAAAGACAACTGATTCACTAGGGCATGCGGGATGTTGGACTCGACGAATCGCTACTTCAATGTGACAACCGGTGCAGCTTCTAGCAGGACTACGCGCTTGCGAAGGAAATCGTCCGATGGTGTGTGGAACACGTTAATGCTGACTTGACGGCTGCAGAGACGTTGTGGCACCTACTCTAGCTACAACCACATCAGGATCTCATCATCGCAGTTCGCACCTCTTCATGCAGCCCAAGTGTTTGTAGACCTCATCCCTCCAAGCCTCGACACTTGCGTGTTGGTTGTTTGTAAACATTGATGGAGCCAATCGGGAGCTGGCTGCTGACGTCAGCCTTGGCAAGTCTCCTGCAGCTACGCTACGGAAACGTTAGGTACTGCTATGGGGCAACTCATCCTACATTCAGAGGACTCTATCCCATTGTAAACTTCGAGTAGGTGGGCTGACTGATCATACAATTCTCTTGATGCCAAAATCATTGCGATGATGGCATGGTTTCCGAGCAATAGCCACCCTTTTCGGTTGCCCCGGAGCGATGCTTGAGCGGTACGAGCTCACAGAACGACCATCTATTCCGGATGACAACAGCCATCAGCATCTTCGAGACCCCCCAGCATTACTTGCAATGCAGTCGTCTACCCAAGCGGAGGCATCAGACTCCCCAATCCCGGACAATGACAACCCACTTATTGAAGCTGGCCTCAATTTCCGCACCGTGCTTAAGCTTGATCTGATTCTACTCCCTTTTGTATCACTCCTGTTCCTCCTTAATTCCCTGGATCGCTCGAATATTGGAAATGCGGAGACGGCAAACTTCACAAAAGATGCTGGGCTCCAGCCTGAAGATCTTAATATCGCGGTTGCATGCTTCTTTGCTGTTTTTGTGATTCTACAGCCTGTCGGGGCGGCCTTCGGCAGAAGATATGGTATGGCAAAATGGGTGCCAGGGTGCATGTCCTTATGGGGTTTCTGCACGGCGGCACATGTGCTAATACGGAGGAAGTGGGAGCTAATTACTATCCGGATCATGATTGGGATACTAGAAGGTAAGAGAGACATGTGTTTCCTTTCTTGGCTCCTTTTCCGAGTAGTCCCCGGGTCATACTCTCTACTATCGTGACGTTGTACGAGTGGGCCGAAGGTGTTGTATGTGAGCCAGATTTGTTATCATAATCGCCGTATATTGCTTTTCGTGACCAGACCTCAAAGACCACCATTACAAGTTGATGACGGTATGCATTGTTCTTCAGTACATCAACGGTGATGAAGAATTCCTCAATCTGTTGCAAGGCATGAGTTGCGTGCGAGCTGGACGAAGTTAGCGAGCACTGATGTTTATCGAAGCTGGCTTCTATCCTACTACCGTTTCCTACCTTTCGCTTTTCTACACCCGCTATGAGTTCGCTCGGCGGCTCGGCCTTTTCTACGGGCAATATGCTGTTGCCGGAGCGCTTGGCGGAGTGTTATCCTACGCAGTCTTCTCCGCTTATCCTCCTGATCACAACCATCAGCCTCAGCCTTTGACAAGAGACGATGGAAAGGAACCTTTGATCAGCGCTGGTCAAAAACCTTGGCAGGTATTATTCATCCTGGAGGGAGGATTGACAATCTTTGTCGCACTTCTAGGATTCCTGTGGTTACCCAGAAGCGCGGGGAGCGCTTGGTTCTTACGACAGGACGAACGTCGATGGGCCGAGCAGAGAGTAATGAGGGATAGACACGCTGCAGAAGTTTCGTCATCAACGAAGGGTGAAAGCTCATCACAGGATCATGTAGATGATACTGGTGGAGCAAACGAAGAAATAACATCTGAAAATGAGAGAGACGAAGAGCAACTTCGGCGTCTGCTCCACGATGTTGGCGATCCGCACAGTGCTTCAGACCAACGTCATCAAGCCGAGGCACCCTCAAACTCCGACATAACCTCAGACAAGGGCCTCTCACGCCGAGATGTCTTAGAGGCCTTCAGTGACTGGAAGATTTGGTACCTTCTTGTCGTTAACATTTGCTCAAGTATCCCAGCGATGGCGTTCTCCGTATTTTTGCCGCTGGTTGTCAAAGGGCTTGGTGTGGATCCTGTTCGAGCAAACCTTCTCACAGCACCACCGTTTGTCACTGGTGCGATTACTTTGTGGATTTTCGCTTGGTGGAGCGATAAGAAGCAAGAAAGGATGATACCGATTTTGTGGGGACTGGCTATCAACCTGGTAGGACTCACGGCAACAGTCATGCTGGCTGAAGATGCCTACGCAGCGCGATATGCAGCTCTTTGCGTATTGCTAGGAGGAAGTTTTATCGCGAGTCCGTTAACCGTTTCATGGTTGACCGGCAACATCGAGGAACCTGGCAAACGTGCAATCGTTCTTGGTATCAATGGTTGGGGAAATCTTGCAGGTCTTTTCTCTGCGATGCTCTTCTCCCCTCGACACGCCCCACATTATGTTATACCTTTCTACATTACCTTTGCCTTGGTCTTGTTCTCATTCGTCGGCTACATAGCCTTCCGTGCGTTACTAATCCGAGAGAATCGTGTCAGAGCACAAAGTGTAGCACGGTGGGCTCCTGAAGAGGTCGAACATGAGAAACGATGGGGTACTGGACCTTTCCATCGGAGAAGAGGGATGACGCGTATTGCAGATCTTATCGATCGGTGGATAGGCAGATCCATTTGGTCGGATAATCACAGTGATGGCAGGAGAGGGGATGATAAGATCACCTTTGTTTATGGTTTATAACGCCTGTTGGTGAAGTTCTAGTTGTCTCTTTACTCTCTTATGTGATGCCGGCCCCCGAGGACTGTTCTTGAGCATTCCCTATGATTCTTACTATAATCTGACGAGAAACGCTGCTTTTCTGATCGTCATGAATACCGTCAAACAGTAGTTCAAAATCATTGGTGCGATAGCGTTGATTGTTTTCTCCAAATGCATAATGGGCGTGACATCCTAATCTCTTCCCCAAAACTACAACGTGTAGCAGCCCCTGAAAACCAGACCGCCGAGTTGATAGTACTTTCACCATCTACGCAGTAGACTACAGATACTAGCACTTCGTAGGACCGGAGCTCCACAACTTCCGCAGCGGGCGGTGCTGTACGCCCATTGGACTGAGAGTCCTAGACTGCTGTTCACACCCCCTGGCGGTGGATCGGAGGAGGGGTATGCAGACCTCATGCTCCACGTTATTCGCACCTCGAAAGTCTGCCAACGGAGATCAGCACCAAGTTCCAGGCAAACATCAAATTGCTAGCATTATCGTGCTTGAAATCAGTGAAACCCGAGTCATACCGGAACGCCTATTGGGGTTGGCGGCCGGCCACAGAAGTCGTCTTTGACATCGCAGCGCCCCTACACCGCGAGCCTACAATTTCTGCGGATCGTGGACCCCCGCAAATATCTCCGATGGCTGATACCTCAGCTCTATAGAATACAACGGGTCCTACACTCTCATGCTTCGATCCAGTCGGAGTTGTGAGGTTAGATTCGGCGCCGTTGCTTGTCAACCGATTTACGTCGGAAGTCTGAACAGTCACTTCCGAATATTGTTGTGTTAGCTGAAGGATTGCTAGCATAAGGAGAACTTATTGCTTAAGCTTCGACAGGACATATTCAGATTCTTCTAAGGTAGACTACAAAGAACAGTGAATGCATTATGGCTAAGAGCGCAAGGCAAATATAGAAAGCCTTCAAACCCTCTAAGAAATATACACAAGGTCTTCATGCCTTCACAAAGTGACTAATAAGTAAATAAGCGTTTTTCTTGGGATCTAAGAGACGAAGTTCCAGCTTACAGTACGAGCTGGTCCGGGACAAGGCGGACGGCGCCGGCGCCGGTTTGCTCGACGCGGCTCACGGCGGAGTGGCCGGATGTTAAGTGAGGCTTGAAAAGTAGGGGCGAGTGACGGTCAGGATTGAGGATGTGTAGGGAGGATATATGTTGCAAGTTTGCGGACAATGACTTCGCCGGCGAGTGCAGATGGCCCGGGAAGGGTCGGGAGGAAAAGAGGCTTGTCTAAGGCGGAGAGGACAAGAGCGCGGTGGGTCTCCCTCCGAATGAGTGGGCGGGTAAAGTGATTCAGCATGTTCCGGCTGGTATTCGGTCTGCCTTCTCATCAGCAGGAATTCTGAGATCAGGCCGAAATAGCCGGATATGTATGGTTGCGAGTTGGTATAGGCTTCCTGAGAAACAACTCCATAGTAGTGTGTTATAACAGGGATCGCCACGTTGTTGATGACATTCCTTGTACTCAGGTGTGGGATTCTGCGGCGGCCAATGGCTTCAAGCGTGAGAAAACTATCTGGAAGGATTTATAGGTGATTGAAAGGTTCTTAGAGGAGCATTACACAAGAAAATAACCATCGTTACGAAGCCAGACACTTACTTGAGTTTGCACGCACCAGAAGAATCTTATTCAAACGAGGTCCTTCCAGTTACAATTATCCCAGTGCAGATCAAGTTCTTCGCCTCAAACGATAATGCATGTGGTGCAACAGTGTCAATGCTTTTAACAGTTTGCCTTGAATCAGATATCGACTCTTCAAGTCCAGTATGGAGTTACCATAAACGCCCATTTCAGCAGCCTGGATCAGAGCCTTCGTTTTAACGGTAGGGTGTCTTGCGTTGAATTTCGACATCAAGTTCCGACATGAGGTTGCAAATGTGCTCGGGATTCAAGCAACCACTGACCACTGATAGCTAACTGCAGACCACCGCAGAACTATCTAAACTGCCCTTCTCATTGTGCACGGCGTTATCTTGACCAAATCTCCACATTATGCCAGGCTAAAGCGATAGAGAATGCAGGAAGTGGCCAAAACTCATACGCCTATCTAAGGACCGCAGTCAAGCCATCACTCCTTATTGATCCTTCGCCAAACATCAGTTTCTACTTCGCTGGCTTTCTCCCCAGCAATCTTCGCCCACTTCTTTGCCGTGTCCCATATCGACCCTCCCTCTTCCTCAGCGAACCCACCATTACTGGTTCTGTATCCCGCGTATCCTCGGGCGTTGGACTCGTTGGATCTGTTGTATTGCTGAGTCGCAAATCGTTGGTCGGGTGTCATGTCTGCGGCATATGGGTTCTGGGCGTAGCCGGGAGGATGCTCCAAGCTGGTCAGTCTGCCTTCTCCACCAATTCCTTGACCCGCTACTGGTATTGCGCGCGTAGGTGGCGGCTGATTTTGGAGCTGCGTGTCGAACACTGGATTAGAGACAGGATACGGTGATGATGGCGCATTCGTTGTTGTAGTCGTAGAGCTGAGGGATTGTCTATAGCTTTGTGGTATCGGTGGAGGGATGGACATTTGCGGTGGATATGGCGGTGGATATGGCTGTGGAGGTGCTACACTTGTGGGTGCTGGAGCCCGAACCGGGGTGTAATACTCAGGCGGCTTTGGTGTCTCACCGGCTTTCGGCGGAGGTGGTAAAGTGGTCTTTACACTATTTGTGGCGGTGAACGGAGAAGGAGTCGATCCTGGTTGTGGAGGTGGAGGCCCGTCATACTCAGGTGTCATCAACGTTCTTGTAGAGGTGGCGATCGACTGCTGGGTGGAACGATATACAGAGCCGGTCGGTGCCGCAACCGGTGCCGGGGCTGGAGCAGCGGCATCATGATGTGGTTGATGTCCGGGAGAGAAAGATGCAGATGCGGTCGGGGTGGCAGAGTTGCTTGCGGGAGCTGCTGATGTCGCCTGCACTTGTGGAGCTGCCGTCTGAGGCGTTATACCGGCAGCCCTTGTTGCAGTAATAGGACTGGCAGTATAGATTGGTACCCCCGACATCTTGTCCTTCTGCAGTCAAAGACTGCGTGAGAGGAAAGGTGGTAGAACGTAGCACGTACTCGACCGCTGTAAGTTGCTGTTATTAGTGCCTTGCGCAAGCTAGATAAAATTGCACTGGCAATTACAGCGTAATTCTGCGTTAAATAGATCCAGAGTTATAGGAGATGAATTGTCTGCTTCATCGAGTTGATTCGAAACGACACGTTTAAGCTTGGTGGAGCTCCCATGTCATGTGTGGCAGAACGTCACTGGCGCGCGCTAGTCTTCCAAATCACGTGAAAGAATGAGGGTATCCATTATGTCGTTGTTTTGGACAATTCCTACGGTATTACTCACAGATTTAGCCTAAACCGGTACGGGTTTATCTTCAACGACATCGTCCGCTAGTAATCTCGCCTCTGAGTTCCTCCTTCCTCAGCAGAATCTGTCCTCAGTGGAACGAGGAACCCAGTGACCGAAAGTAGGAACAAGCGGAGTAGGACTGTGCAAGGCAATGAAGTACATTTAGGAAATTGCTAGGTAGTAAAGTACAGCAGTATCAAGGGGCTTCTTCTTCACCGCGTCATGCTTCCAAACCGCTGCAAGCATCTTCGTTCCCATCTGGTCTACGTCGTCTCCACACTGGTAACAACCCACTACACGTATTCAGTTTCTTTTCCACATTCCCCTAGCCGTGCATTGTTAAAGCACCTTTACTTGAAGGCCTTGCCGAACATGAGCAGCTGGGCTTGGTCATAGATGGAGAGCACACCAGCGCCGGCAACACCACGGAGGATATTGGCACCAGCACCCTTGAAGAGAGACTTGACACCTTCCCTGGCGATGATCTGGCGACCAGCATCCATGGACGACTTGTACTTAACGGCCTGTGAAATTCAAATTAGTCATCACCGAACGCAATAAGTCACTATCAATCGGGCTTGTGCACTCACCTCGCCAGAAGTCATCATCATACGTCTACGGATGGTGTCGAGCGGGTAGGAAGCGATACCTGCACCGGTGGTGACTGTCCAGCCGAGGAGGAAGGAAGCCAGGAAGTTACCCTCAAGAGGACCAACGAGGAGGACAGGCTTGATCGAATCGTACATTCCGAAGTAAAGACCGCGGTAAACAATGATACCAACCACGGAGGGACCGAAACCACGATAAAGACCAGCGACGCCATCGGTAGCCATAGTCTTCTTGTAAACATCGACCAAACCATTGAATTGACGGTCACCGCCGCTCTTGGCGTTCTTGTTATCGTTGGCAAGACGGGTACGGGCGTAGTCCAAGGAGTAGACGAAAAGAAGGGAGGTAGCACCGGCAGCCTGGAGACCCGATTAGCCACGAGCAATGGTCTTCAAGAGTGCGCCTACATACACCACCAGAAGCCAAATTGCCCACCATCCATTTGGCATAGCCATCTCTCTCCTTCTTGTATGCAAACATGGACTTGTATGTGTCACGGAACGCGAAGTTGAGAGCCTGAGTAGGGAAGTAACGGATGACGTTGGCGGTGTTACCTCTCCACAGCGCAACGATACCCTCCGTTGCGGTCGTACGACGGAAGCAGTCAATGATGCCGTTATATCTACGGTCCAAACGACCCGACTTAAGCATTTCATCCTAATATCAAGAAATCCCCGTCAGTTTGATTGATCATCACCAGCAGAACAAAGCGCGTCAACAGTCCAAGAGCAACGACACGAAAAACTGTCATCCAGCCTTCGACCTCACGTCGAAAGAATGGACAGGATCTCGATGCCTGGAACAGTTGCGCCCACGACGTCTCATTGGGTGCATTGGAAGATCCTGTACTTCACGGACGAGATACAATATCTGAAGTAGCATCCACTGGCCAGCGCAAGTAGACTGAGCGTACCTGATTTTGGATGAGGAGCTTGACACGCTCGATAGGAGCGGCTGCGGTTTTCGAGACGGCGGCGGACACACCACCCACTAAAGTTACCATGTCAGTTTTCCGGTAACACTTCCAAGCATCCAGAAACCAAAGCAATCATGCAATGCTCTTTCACTCTGCTGCAGACCAGAAGTTGTATCGATTGTAGGGTGGACGTACTCAAGAAGTCAACCACGAAGCCCTGCCGTGAAGAGAAACTGTTAGCCAGCCGAATCTAAGCCTATCGCGAAAAATGTATCAACCCAGTCAATTGACCCAAACCGCTATCAGTCCGAATCAAAGGCCAAGAGAGCTTCTACGAAGTCCTGCACCATGTGCTGAAGTCCTTGCGACTCTTGTCTACTACAGCGACTCTGCCTCTCTTCGAGAATTGCATAGTTCGGTCGGACGTTGACAGCTTACCGGCATGCCCATAAAGGACTTCTTCGACTGGACTACCTCTCCTTCAACCATTTTGGCGGTAATTGAATTACAAATTTGATTAGGGAAGAGGACCAAAGATTGAGGGGAGAGGTTTGATGTGGATCGTTAAGCTCTTCAACGGTGTGATAGAAGGGACATGAGTGAACGATCGCAGAGGTGCAGAACTTGGGAAGGAGCAAAGGACGCTAAAAAAATCTGGTTGGCGAGATCACGTTCTTGGCGTGGGCGCCGTAATAACCCGAAAGGTAAACAGCTCCGGATATAAATACCTGTACCTTAGAAAGCCTCTAATAGCCCCTTTAAGATCAAGAAGTTTTGCCAAATTGTCAGAATCTACCATTCTGCATTCGCACTGTTACCTACATGAACATTGCCCTACTGATCCGTCCATACAAGACAGAATGATTCACGGAGAAACTACCTGAAGGCTGACCCTGAGAACGTCATCAGCGACCTTCGAGATAATCTAGCCTTGCCTAAGGTACTGTACAAGAGGCAGCCGGACGTGGCAGTTCCAAGGACATCTTCGTGGATTCAATAGTATGAATACTTTTAGACAGAGCAAACTGTCACGTTGATCTGTTACACTTCTTCACAACTTGTTCAAGCTGGTGGCAGTTCACATTCAGGCCTTAGCAGGAGCATACAGCATGTCTTTATCATGGGACATGACAACAGATGTCCAAGCTCTTAAATCTCAAGTCGATCCTCGTGCCGAAATGGGAGCTGAGTGTAACGTTTATGCCTTACTCAATTACTACCGGATACATATCGATTTGACCAACTGGGACAGAAGTGGTTGTGCAAACGACTTCAATATAACGCTCAAGAAACTATGCGGCGAAGACAACTTAACCAATTTCACATGCAAGTCAAGAGGTCGTCAGGGATCTCATATAGTGTTCTACATAACTTATGAGGCGAAACACTGCACGCCCGAAGACATGGATAAACTTATCGAGGATGCCATTTACAACTATTCCGGCTCGAGCAAGCTTAGGATTATGTGTCAGCACCCAAGATAGTAAAAAGATTAAGTATCAGCAAGACCGGTGGATGAAGGTGAAGAAGAATGAGGGAGACGAACCTTGTTACAAAACATCCTAGTCAACACACTCTTGTCGTATGGTTGGCATGGCAGATCATAGAGGGACACATAAGACCTATCCAGAGCTCGGTATGATTTCAAGTGTCAGAGCTGTCATAGCTGCCGTCAACTATATCACACGATGAAGACGCATCTCAGAGGTTGCTCCTGTTTCAAATCATTCTTGAAAATACATAAGCTATTGTGAGCTAAGAGTGTTTGACGCAGAGTACCGAAAGCTAAGCTTTCACTATGCCTCCATCGTTTTGCTTATGTTCTTCTGGGATCTTTTCTTCCTCCTGGTGCCCTCACGAAGATTGGCTGCATAATCTCCATTTGCCTGCGCGGCTACTGGCACATGCGCCTGAGATGCAATCAGATCACTGAGTTGTAACCGTGGACCTTCCTCACTACCAAATGTTTCCTTCCTCCATTGCCGCAACCTTGCCTTCTTTCCAAGCCTCCTCTTATCTTTTTTCTTCTTTTCTGCATCTCGAAACGCTGCCATCTTCTTGAGTCCAGCATACTGGTTTAATTGGCTATCGGATGCCATGAGAATGTCTTGCGGTGTCAGGCCGTAGGTCAACGGGGAAGTCTCTCGATATCTGAATTGGCCTGCATGTTTGGATGTAGAAGGTGGCAGTGCATCTCTGAAGTAGAATTTCTTATCAACGATCTGCTCAATCCTCCTTCGCTCATTTCTAGCTTCTTTCTTGCGGTCGTGCCTCTCTTGCATGCGGCGAGCCTTCTCGGTTTTTGTTTTTGTTTGGCTTTCTCTACTCTCATTCACCACGGCGTCGCTCTCAGCCTGATCCTCGTTAGCCTCAGGATTGAGGTCTTCATCGGATAATGTGAACGGAATGTTTTCGTTCTCCTCATCATCTTGAAAGTCTGGGATTAGATCTTTGATGTCAATGTCCTCGTCCCACTTCGGCTTCTTCAATCTTTTGCTTCTCTTCGGCTCCTCGCTTTCGCCATCGTCTGCACCTTCAACATCGCTCTCAGCATAATAGGACTGGCCGAACCTTTCATTCATCTCTTCTTCCCATCGATCATTATCCCACTCGCTTTCGATAAGGTTTGCCCACTCCTCTTCGCTGACGGGTTTCCCTCTCCAGCCAGCAGCTTCCGTGATCTTCCTGACCTTCTCTGCAACGTCCTCGACTTTGAGCCTCCGTAAGCGCGCTATCTCGACTTCACGCCCCTTATTTTCAGCTTCCTTCTTAGTACGCTGCAGATCTCTTGTCTTTTTCCTACTGTTCGGCTCTTCTCTGCGGACAGAGTACTTGGCTGCTGCATCTCGGGCGTGAGACAAGAGCTTCTCGTTTGCGCCTTTCGGGTCTTCGAAACGGAGATTATATGCCTCCTCAAATGCTTCTGCTCTTCGGTCTTCCTCCTCATCGTCCGATTCAAAGGGCTGGAACCGTGAGGATGAAGTTGGAACCCACGCGCGAGCGGACATAAAACTCGAAAGAAAACGCTCCGGATCCTGTTTGGCCGACTCAACGTTCAACTCCGGGGGTTGAGCCTTCCCCGCCATGTCTTCTTTGATGTCACTCCCTGTCGTAGATGTGAATTTTGGAATCAAGAACCCACCACCATCCTCCTCTTCTTCATCATAGTCATCTTCCGCCGTAGAGCCAGAGTTTCCGCCATTTGCAGCTGCGTGCATCTCCTTGACGATACTCTCTTTCAGGTCACCCTGATCTTGAACGTACGTTTTCGGTAGATCCTCTGCGCCATCCTCGCCATTGCTGCCCTCAAGTAGGTTCTTTCTGTGGTAGTCCCGGAGATACACGGGTTTCTGCTTTCTCTCGCTGCTTGGCACCCTATCTCCATCCTTTTCATCGATCTGGGAGTAAAAGGTTGCCTTTTCGTCGTACACTCGGGGATCCCTTGCTCGAATGGCTTGCAAAGTGGCCGAGATCTCCGCGTCCAGAGCTTCTGTGGCTAGAAATCCCTCATCATCCTCGTCTTCGGACTCTGAAGTTGAGCCATCGAAGACAGAAGCTTCGACTTCTCCATCCGTATCCCTCTTACGTTTAGAGGGAGCAGAAAGCTTGCCATATTTCTCTTCGACTATACCAACAAAAATTATCAGCGTCACTGAGACTGGTTCAGTGTGACAAGCTGAAAGTACTCACGCCTATGTAGTTCTTCTCTTTTCTTATTATGCTCAAACCGCCGAGCATATTCTTCGTTGACTCTGAAGACGGGCTTTGCTGCGTAGTCCAATCGACGTTCTGATGAAACTCCGTCTGATATTCCGGATTCAGTACCATCTTCTGACATGTCGTCGTCAAGTAACATCGTTGTGGTCTCAATTTGTCCTTCGCTGTCTGCCGCATTAGGCTTCGAGCGGGCGACTCCGGTACTTGAAGCATGGTACGACATCTTCGCAGGTATCAGCTGACCTATTGGTAATCGTGTTATACTCCGTTACTCCAACTGCTGCTTTTCTTGCAACAGCATGCTTTCCATGGTGGGTAGAATAATTTCATGATATGAACGGAGTTTCCCTACGAAGGTACCTAGTGTGGTCCAAATAAACGGAGCCGAGTTTCCCGAGCTACTCACTTCATGAGTTGCGATACTGGACCATTGTACTTAAAGTTGAACTATCGCCCCGTTGATATTTTCAGTTTGTTGCTGAGCTTTTGGACCATTGACTGTGATGTTTGCTCACTCTTGAAATTGCTCACTAACATGAATCGCCATTAAAGCAGATGCTTGGGATCTTTCATCATGTCTGACGTGCAGTATCCTTCCGTGATCCAGGCTGGGAAGACAATAAACCTCATGTGGGTCCATATTTACTCTAAGCTGTTCAACGGCCATGCTAACGTGTGAGTTTAATGAAGTCCTGTGGGGCTCAAAGAAGCGGCGCTCGATTCTCCTACGTTCCGAGCTACAGCTGTACACTTCTCCGAACAGCTAGATGCGATTGAGAGATGGCTAGATGGATATGTGAAGTCTACCAGCAAGCTGACTCACGAGATCTCGGCGCTCGAGGGCCTCGTGAACAACTTCTTAACCCAGTCTGTCCCGCCTGCTCATGTGTCGGAAGCCGTGCTGGACCATGATTATACCCTATTAGCAATGAAAAGGTACGGTGAGAGCGCCAGAGAGTTCTGGTCCTATACACTCTCGGGTATGAAGAAGATGGATTCCATGTTAGTGGAGCCTATCCGAGCGTTCCTGCAAGGGGACGTCCGAAGCTTCAAGGTATAGGCCGTTCTTACCTTACTTGGATGCCAGTCATTACTGAACGCAGAGTATCCTGTATAGGATACTCGTCGACAGCTCGAGCAATCCCAGAAACAGCTCGACAACCTTCAAGGCAAGTACTCTGCGCAAGCAAAATCAAAGGAACCTTCGTCGCTGCGGGAGGACGCCTTCCAGCTTCACGAAGCTCGAAAGACATACCTAAAGGCCTCGATGGACTTCTGCGTCGTCGCGCCACAACTACGCACAATATTAGACAAGCTCCTTGTGAAGCTTTTCTCAGACCAATGGAGGGAGATGAGACGCTCGCGTGAGAGCTTGACTGGAAGTTTCGAGAAATGGGTTACCGAAATGGAGCGAATCCGAGGATGGAGTCATGAACTGGAGATTGGAGAAAAGGCGTTCAAGCGCGAGCTTCAAGTGGCAAGACGGCAAATTGAAGAACGTGCAGAGATAGCGGCTCGTCCATCGCGGGAACTCGAGGATTATTCGATCTCAACAGTGCCACATCTTGGGTCAAAGGGACCATCAGCGACGAATTTGCAATCTCCTGCTAAGATCCTTCCAGCTAAGTCTGAGAAACAGGGCTGGCTCAATTTACGCACATTGACTGGGAAACCCACCAGAACAGTTTGGGTTCGTCGATGGTTCTTTGTCAAGAATGGCATTTTTGGTTGGCTAGTCCAAGGCTCTCGTTCTGGAGGGGTCGAAGAAAGCGAGAGGATAGGAGTTTTACTTTGCAGCATAAGGCCTGCATCCCAGGAGGATCGCCGGTTTTGCTTCGAGGTCAAGACAAAGGATAACAGCACATTATTGCAAGCCGAAACACAACAGGAGCTCATGGACTGGATTGGGGCCTTTGAAGTAGCCAAGCAGAGGGCGCTGGATGACCCAACTAGCACTGAATCGCCAACCACTGCTGGACCACGTCCTCAGGATCCTGCGTTCGCTATCACGCCTCCGACCGCGCCGGAATTTGCAGCTACTGTCGCGGACTCCTTCGTACAAAACGTTGAGGAACCATCAGGGAGTGGCTTTGATAGAAGTGCGACATTACCAGTCCCTGAACGGGACGGAAACCGAAGCAGTATCGAAGGAAGCAACCAGCGGCGGTCTACAGGTGTTGAAAAAGATGGCGAGAGCAGTCGAGATCATGCTGCAAGAATCATTCAAAAGCTGGATTTACACCGCAAATCCACAGCAGGCTCTCAACTGACGGGTAATGCTATTAGCGGGCCTTCCGCATCCGGTCCGAGTGCGGCAGGAGGTGGCATTGCCAGTCTGATATCTGCCAGTCATACTATCCTTCCTGTCGGACCTGGAATGCCTCTCCAGCCACCTGGGCCAGATATTGCCACCAATAAGGCTGGAACTGGCAATACCATCCGCGATCTACCACCGAGTACTCTGGCTCCGTCGACTCTGGCCAATCCACCAGCTCCGACAAATCTGAGCAAAGCAGCCGTTATCGTGAACGGAGAACGTGGCGTCGGTGTAGGGCGTACGGATGAGACGGGAGGTATGCCTAGCGGTATCATGGCTAATCTCTGGGGTAGCTCCAATTGGGGTTACATGAACAGATTAGAAACAGGCGAACTTAAATCTGTACAGGATCAGACAAGTCGAAGAGTCTCCAATCCTCCCAGTCCAAGAACACGCCCAACAGACTCTCCGCCAAAGATTGTTGGTGCTTCAAACCATGAAAACCAGAAGCCTGGAAGGTTGGTAGACGCCCCAAAGTCTCCCCGTGACTTGCGCAGATTTTCATCCACTGCGGACCCTCAGAATGCCAATAGTTTAGACTTGGATGCAGCAATGTCACCACGACCCGTTGTGACGCCGCAGGAGTTTCCTAACTACTATCCTTTGCAATTGAAGACTCAAGACGCCCAATTTCGCTTGCTGTTCCCTAATGTCCGTCAAGAAGAGAAACTCGTCCTCGTCTTCAGGGCCACATGGAATCCCAACGATCAGCAAGAATTTCCCGGCAGAATCTACGTCACTGCCAAGGACATATATTTCTACAGTCACCACCTTGGCCTCGTTCTGATTACGGGCGTGAGACTTACCTCAATTTCTGAAGTGACCGCGGCTTCAGGGAGAGAGTGCGATTTCTTGTTCCTGCACTTGAAGGAAGGAGTTGAAAAGAGTGGCTTTAACCGTATCACGGTCAAAACATTCTTGGAGCCACTTCGACTACTGCAACGAAGACTCAATTTTCTTGTCCAGAACTGCAATTCGGAAGAACCTCTAAAATTAGAAGCTATCATGAAGACTCTGATCAAGTTGGAACATGAAGATCCAGGACAAAGTCCAAGCTTGGAGAGCTGGGAAGACCTCTCACTCGGTACGTCTGCAGATGATGCAACTTTGGGCCGCAGGCCTTCGCAAAGGGCAGGACGAGATTTGCGTGCCACCATCCGTGTCGACCGGGATCTTTACGGCGACTCTAACAAGCTTGGAGAAAGCAAGGATGTCACGAAATTCAAGCTTCCTGCGCAGCCTGTTATATATATTCCACAAGGGATGACAAGGGTAGCAGTTGAGAAGCAATTCGAAATCAGTCCTAAAGCTCTCTTCCATGTTATGTTTGGAGACAAGAGCGCTGTCTGGCAGCTGCTCTACCATGAACGCCGGGCTCAGTGTAACCTTCACCCCAACTTGACATATCCCTGAACCAAAGCTAACCGGGAAAAGTCGTCAAACAGGGACCCTGGAATCATCTAGACCAAGGTCATATGAGGAGAGAATTTGAGTATACGGTCGAATATCTTGACATGCTTCGTGAGTGGATCCACCTTCTCACCACCCTAGACTCCTCAGGCTGCAGGCAGCCTTCGCTTTGGTGGCTCTTTGGCAACAATTCCTAACTTTTTCCAGGCCGAACGAGGCAAGCAACAATTGTAGACTATCAAATGATAGACGTCCTCAATGATCACCTTTGCTACGTCGTCACAGACAAGAAGACACCATGGCACTTGCCTAAGCAGAACGACTTCATGCTCGTTAGCAAGGTTGTCATCACACATGTCGCCAAGTCAAGGTGTAAACTGGTTATCTACATTAGGGTCGACTGGTCTAAATCTCCGACAATCACAAGAGGTACGGAGTACATATCTCCATGCGCATCATTTTAAACATCACTCACTGACTTCCATCAGGACTTATCGACAAGCGAGCCCTTGAAGACCTGGAGCTTGACGCCCTTGACTTGGCAGATGTCATCAGTGACCAGGTCAGAAAACTAGGCGCTCAAAGCCGCACGAAGAAAGCCATTCATATCTTTGGCCATGTTGGGCAGCAAACTCAGATTTCTCAAATCGCAGGTAATGATTCGCCCCTGACTCCGCAGTCGCGACGGCCCATGAAGCAACGTACCATGACTCGACTGTTTCTGGCATTGCTCGGTTCGCTGGCGGAAAGTGTGATCTCGTCGCTCATGGCATGGGCTTTTGCACTCCTCAGGTGGACATGGAAGACGTCGAGCGCGAATGGGATTATTCTGAGTCTTCTAGCACTCAGCGCTCTCATCAATTTTTTTTACTCGTCTCGAGATACCTCGGAATGGTGGAGCGAACGGAACACTGGGAAGTTCATGACAAGGCTCGGAGTGGGCCCCAATCTGATGATGAGCAAAGCCGTTTACCTAAGAGATATCGACGAAATGTTTTCAAATCATACAGTGATTCTGGGAGAATCCATTGAAATTCCATGGTAAGTCCAGCGTATCATGACTTCACCCTCGACTCACTAACCTTCCCAGCTATTCAACCTTCCTCGACATTGCGAACCTAATCGACATGGACGCACCCTACCATTCACCCACTACCACCACCTCAACCGGCTCCACCGCCCGCCGTCTCCGCCGCACACGCCAACACCTCGGTTCCTACAGGCACGACCTCCTAGTCGCCATGCGAGTCGTCAACTCTGTCGAGCAAGAAATGCTCCGAGCGGAATGGGAGAATTGGTTGCTGGACGAGAACAACAGATGTAAACAGGTAGAGCGGATGTTGCACCAGAGCAATCAGACACGCGATGATGCTCCCTCGAGTAGCAGCAAAGGGAGTACACAGCAGGCCATGGACGCGAAACGGCGAAACCGGCTTGATGGAATGAGGGCTTGGTATGAGGACTACTGTGGGAGTTGTCGGAGTGAACAGGACAGGGTCTTTGCATTGGGGAAGCTTTCTTCTGCATCGTGAGAGATGTTTGGGTCGGTTTCCTGTCTTGGTAATGGCATAGCGTTGCTTCAGTGTGCAGATGCTGTGTAGATACCCTAATACTTACATAGTCTGTCCTGTCCCGACCCTTCAGTTCACTTCTATTTGGTCTATATCTTCTTCTTTTGCCTTCATCGCCCTTCCATGCTGACCAGTGCCGCACAATAACGATGGACATCATCACTTCAACGATCGTACGATCTGTCTCTCCCATGCAGGACTTTCATCGACGGCCACATTTGCCAATCAATGTCTTGTATCTGAACCGTCTAGTTACCGCTGCGAAGCCTATAAGACTACCCTCGTGCCATACTACTTTATCACAGAAACGTCCATTCATCAGTTGGACTGTGGCTGAATTGATATCATCATCGTCCTAGCAACATGTACAAACATTCCATCATATTGAATCTGTACTTCGTACAGTACATTTCACGTCTATCATTATGCTACAAAATCCCTCCCTCCTTGACCGTGTTCCATGAGGTAGGAAAGGAAGGGTGTGTTTTAGCACCGTGGTGGTCAACGCTCAAGGTCGTGAGCAGAGCGCCAGAGCTGTTATTCTTGGCGTAGAGCACCAGTAAAGAGAGACTTCCTCTCTCGTCCATCATGCCGAGTCTTTGACAACCAGAACGCCTATAAATCAGATAGCCGTACCCATGGCCCTAACATCAGCCCTAACATCGCGCTCAATGCCCGCTCGCGAACATGAACGCCTAAAGAAACTGGTTCGCAGGGTAGCTGTGCAATATCCATGCGAAGGAGCGTGGCGAACGTTTCCATATAAGCATCCTTCCACAAGAACGTGGCTGATTCACATAATTAGTCCAGTACAGGGTAATCCATTAGGCGGACGCTAAGGAAGGAATTCTGGTGGGGTGTTGCCCCGTAATTGACGCGTGTCTGGAGTCTTGCAAGCACGACAGATTATGAAATTGCAATCGGGGCAGTCGTATGCGGCGTCCTCGTCGACGGGGAGAGAGTGCGATCCGCTTGGTGTGTGATTACTGCTATCGGTGGCTGGATTCTCCGCTACTAATTCTCCACCCTCCATCTCGATGCCATTTGCCAGCGGTCCTGCCACTTGGAGTCCTTTCCAGCATCTATGGCACTCGGCCTCTCCACCAACCGGGTCGGTCGAACTCAAAATCATCCTCTGCCACCGATGCCGGCAGTTCCATGGGTCGATTTCATGATCGTTCGGCTCTGCCCCAAAGTCAAGTCCACTAGCCGCCCACTGTTCGGCTCCTGCGTCTAGGTCCTCCACAGCTGGCCCTTCAACCCCATCGCCCCGCACCTCCGCTTCATCGTCACCATCTTCATCTTCCTCGCAGTTCTCCTCTTCATCATCTCCGATGTCCTGCGTCGTGCACCCGTCATCTAGACACATGGCGATAGGCTCCTGGCAATACCAACACCACTGCGCACCGCACCGGCAGCGGATGTGAGAGCAGCCAAACATACGCTTCACTGCGGCGCGGCATTTCGGACAGCGCTTAATCTTCCATTTTGTGAGAAGGACTGCGAGTGCAGGGTCCATGTCGCCTGGAGTGCAAGGTGCTCCGGGGTGCTGTAATAGCTTGCAGGAGGCGCAGATCTGTGCAATACATTTGGGACAAGACATTGTTGGAGGACATGGAGAGATTGGAGTGCAGGTAATTGATGGCGGTGTTGGAGGTGGAGTGTGAATTTGCATCTTGACGCCTGTGCCAAATGTGACTGTTCGCCGCTCATCCTCGGGTACTCGTCCCATCCTCTCAAGTTCAAGGTGACGAGAGTGTGGAGAGATTTGAGGTGTAGTTGTAGGAATGAGTCTACTTGGGATAAAAGCCGAGCAAGTCGGAACTGGACAATAGACTCGATTTGGTGTGCTCCACTCCTCGTACTTTGCTCTGTATAGATCCGCGTCTTGCTGAGACAGATATGGAAGTACAATGCTGAGATGGAGCATACCGCAGCACCTTGGTGGCATCCGTGACTCGTCTTTGCAGGCGGTAAGAAACATTGACTTCAAACAGGAGACGCAGTAGGGCCTCTTGCAGCGGTTGCAGGGATGTATGGCACCTTTTGTTGCTTCTGTGCAGATGATACACTCCTTGGTTTGGGGAAGATGCCGATGGCTCACATCGCTATTGGAGTGGGGTTGAGTCAGGACGGTCTCGGGTTCGACAGCATCGAGGTCTCCCCTATTGAATCTCTCGAGGAGCATACGTTGATTCATTACGTTACCTGCATCGAGGCTTGACGGCAGAGTGCGTGGCGCTGTCGTTGGGTCTGCTGATTGCAATGGTGAATTGCCTGAAGCAAGACAGGTGATATTGTTCCGGTCGTTGTTGCTTGCTTCGTTAATCTGGCGAGAAGAAAGCATACAGCCCATCTTTATGATCTTTCCTTGCTTTTGCAATCTAGTCGAATAGAGCAATCGAGATCAGCTCTTTCAGAGACTGGGAGACTTCCGATTATCTTATGCTATTACCCCATGCTCATGACTCACGATGCCCTAGATAGGAGACAGCCCTTGAGTCACCTATATGGAAAGAAGTATGACAGCGATCATCACCATTCAGACATCTAGAGCTCGCAAACAGCGACCAATCGGGAGGTTTTCACGAAGCGCAACATTGTCGACAGTACATGTAATTCAAGGTGACGGTGAAGTGGAGCAAGGCTGAAGTCCTATTTGAGCAAGCGGGTGGTTGCCTGCAAGGCTGCGTCATTTGGCCCCCTTGAGGCTGATTTGTCGTTGTCATCCTTTCGTCCATGGCGACAAGTCCTTACAGTTACGCTGTATTTCATGACTAAACACTGAGGCACAGCTGAAGTCGAATACATCGTCTCCTCTGCATGGAAATATTAATAACAATGGAGCCTTGCGGGTAACTGCAATCAGATATACAGTACTTATAAGCTAAAAAGCTTAGCTCACACCTTACACCATGGATAGCTCCGAACCTAAGTCTCTTGTTGTTGACGCATGGACGAAGGCCGTGAATGACTACAAAGCGTCCTTGGCAGCAGAAGATGCCCAGGGAATTCTGTCAGGTGGATCTCTTCAATCGGTGATCGAACAAATTAATCAGGCAAAGGCCGGACGAGTGGAGGGCAGGAGCAAGGTCGTCTTTCGCGAACTGGGTGGATCGATACGCCCAATGTGTCGATGTCTTTGTGCAGGCAAACCCAGAGATTGCATCCTAAGTATGGGGGTCCATCAGAGTTCTGCTTCAGGTGGGAATCCATAAAGGGTTGGCGATATCTACCATGCTTGTGCTGATCTTGAGCGGCTATGTAGGTAACTCTGAACCACGTCGAGACTCTGAAGAAGATCGTAAACGTCTTAACTCGAATCGGCGAGAATGTGGATCGATTCACGTTATATCAGGAATTATTTTCACAGTCGCCGAGGATGCAATGGGCGCTTGCATTGATATACGCCGACATCATTGCGTTTTGTTGTAAAGCCACAATCTTTTACAGAACTAAAGCTTCCGTAAGTCGCATGCTTACACCCACTCAACTTTCTAACGTCTTGCCTTGATATCTCTTGCGATCAGGTTCGAAGTTTGCCAGTACGCTCACACGATTCGAGCAAGATTTTGAGAGTGTGGTTCAGAGGTTCGAACGGCACAAGGAACTCGTGGAGGATGAAGTTCAAGCGGCGGAGATCAGGCAATCTCACAAAGCCCGAACTGATAATCTTTCACTATATGCTCGTTTGGTGAAGGAAGACTAAAGGCAAACACAGAGCACGAAACGGAGAGGAAAATAGACAAGATTAAAGCCATACGCAAATGGCTGTCCCCATTGACGCAGGAGGCAGCATACTACCAGAACGATCACCGGATCGCAAAAGCTCAAAGAATTTCGGGAATTTGCGACTGGATATATAAGTCAAACATACTGTAGCTGGCAAGAATTGCCAAGCTCCACGCTGGTCCTTACTGGCAATCCCGGATGCGGCAAGACCATTTTAGCCTCGTCTGTTGTAGATGACCTGATATCCCGTTTTGGTCCTGAGTCGGTTGTCTACTTCTATTGCAAATACCAGGACAACGACAAGAAGACCTCACTTTCGATTGTGAAGTCGCTGTTGTTACAGCTTGTCGACTCCTGTGACTTGGATCCGGATAGTTTCCAGGATCTCGAAGAGTTGTACGGAAGCTCTGTACAAGAGACGGCCAGAGATGCTGGGTATTTTCAGCCTTTTTGGAACCTGTTGTGTCGAATCTCACACCGTGCCACTCGACAGATTTTCGTTGTTGTGGACGCCTTGAACGAGTGCGAGGATCGTGATGTGGTTCTGCAAGCGCTCATGACAGACAGCGCTGGAATGGTTGGGTACCTACCCAAGGTCGTCATTCTGAGTCGGCCTGAACCCGATATAATGGAACTCGATACTGCGAAAGGGAATGTGCATATCTGTGATTTACGCGCAATGACACTGCCGCTGACATGGTGCTCTACGTTTCCCGTAGCGTTGCTACAATTCCAAAGCTACGATCCTTGCCACAAAAACTTAAGCAAGGACTAGAACAGCGACTTGTCGATCACGCAAATGGTATGTTCCTCTGGTCGAAGCTGCTGCTAGGTGAATTGTCCCGGCAGCGGACCCAACGCGCTATCGAAACCACCCTTGATAACCTACCTCGGGGCTTGACCGACACATACAATCGCATCCTAGAAACCATCGATGCTGGTGGCCAATACATACAAAAGATCTTCCGTTGTATGAGTCTGTCAGTTCGTCCAGTCACTACAAAAGAGCTCAAATTGATACTCGAACTGGATCCGGATGGTATTGGGTACGATCCGTCGCTTGCGATACTGGATCCGATCGAAGACCTTCTCAGATGGTCTTGTGGGGGTCTAGTTGAGATTGAAGACTATCGAGTGCAGTTCATTCATTTCACCGTCAAGGAATATTGGTATCGGAGAAGCGTTCGCCTTTCTATGTTGACAAGGTTAAGGGGAACGGAGATATCACGACGATCAGTCTAGCGTACCTAAGGTTTGCCACCACCCCTGATTTTACCAAAGGGGTGACCGCAGAGACAGGCTTAGACGTGGTCATAAACAACTCTGCGGATACCAATATCTGGAGTCCCTCGGACCACAGATCCAACGATTATAGCAAGGAAAGATCCACCTTACTTGCAAAATTCCACGAACCGCCGTACATGGACCTATTTGATTACGCGGTCCTCAATTGGTTGTCACATTTCCGATCAGCTGTTGAATTCTGCTCTGATGAGTCTGTGCTACATCGCAAATTGATTAGCCTGTTATGTGGACGGCAATGCTTGACTTTGATTGAGAGTACCTATCTTCTAGTAGGAACTGTTGGACCGTTTATGAATGACATGAGGGAAGCTCTTCACAGTGTGACTGGACTTCGCTGCCATGAAACTACCATGGAGTTCTTGAATTCATGGCTTGTTGCCGCGGAGCGGCTCTTTAAGATTTCGACTCTACGTTTTCGAAGGAGCCCAGGATTAATACGCGAGCTGTCACCGGACTTTTTCTCAAGAGAAAGCCCCTTTCACCAGATCCTTCTCGAGGACTGCAGTGTTGAAGTCTTTCACACCGGACCTGTGGAAGCCGTCATGACACCGCAAGGTTTTCCACCAAATTCGCTGCTAGATACTGATGGGTCTAGGATATTCACAGTGGAGAATGGCCATGTTCTGTGTCGCGGCTTAAACAATGGGTTGATCCTGGACTCATATCGTCTGGATCCAATAACAGAAGATTCTCCTTCCTTACTATACGGCAGACTTAGTAACGATCATCGTTATCTTGCCCTTCAAGTGAAATTGTTCTCCTGAAAGAAAGTGTGCACTCCCGCTCATTAGTCAGTTCGTGATGTTGAAATGCTCACTCAAGTTTCGTTTTAGGGCACTAGGGTAACATATATACATCTCTTCGAACTTGATCGGTCTCAATACTCGATTTTCAGTCGACTGCCGTGGTCCACTTCTACATATGTGGATAAGATCTGCCTCCCTGAAAGAGAGCCACAGCATATCCTTGCAGATAAGACAAACATTGGGTTTTCCACGGACTCGACGATGCTATATACTCCGTCAAGTATATTAGATCTGAGGAACGGGAAAAAGCGTCCAAATCCCAATACTCCCACAGCGGATGTTTGCTCCATCATATTTGCTGCAGGATCTGCCGTTGTTGGCATGGTGAACGATATTTCACAGTTGGAGATCCGGGAAATCGACGGAACATTGCTCGCACAAGTTTGTTTCGTTTCGGTATGCTTGTCTCTGAGGGCAATAAGCAGGAATGGTTGCCATGTTGCTTTCATGCTCCTAAAAGCAAGACGGCGATACTATGCTAGGCCAGAGCAAGGCGAAGCGGAACTCACGATCTACGACTATCAGCTGGGAAGTCTGACCAGTTTGGGCTCCCAAGATTCTAGTGACTTCGGCTTTTTTTTGGTTGGTCACTGGTGGTCTGCATTCGCTATGACATTTGATGAAGCCGGATCAAGACTATTGGCTACACTTCCAAATAGGTGGTTTACCCCTACCTACTCGGAAACTTTTGGAGCTCCACTTATCACTGGTCGTGAGGATCAAACATGGGAATTGGTGATTTTCCATCTGAAAGGCGAAGAAACTCAATGGACACTCTCACATTGCTTCGAATGGGAGCACTTGAGCATGCAAAGCCCACCGATTGCCATCTTCTGTCAAGATCCCAAGGTCATTATGGTATCAGTGTCAGCTAGAGTTCAGCTGTGGGTGTTACAAGAGAACTAGGTCCCGACTGTGGTTCCAATACTGGTGTCACACCTTCCCATGGGAGTTGGCCGCGGCCCAGCTTTCGTCAAACCAGCATTGGTTGCTATGTCCAGTGAAAGCCGCTCTGTTCTCGTTACACTTTCGGACGTTGTAGGAGATGTGCTTTTGGGCGCCGTTCGGAATCCAAGTGAAGTGGGTTGTGACGAAAGATTGAGCAACGGAGTAAGCGTAAACCCTGAGTGCGGTTGGCCTTGCGACGTAATCTGGATTGCTTTGTTGACAACTCCCGTGGCCTGTGCAGAGGATTGTACTCCGAGTATTTGACACTGGGTCATGTGTCAAATTAATTCACCAATCTGTGATCGAGCTGAAAGCTTCGCCTCCGAGACATTCTCATTACGTTTGGAGCAAAGCTCCAATTGCGGTTGACGACAATGTTACCAATGTTATCTTGGGATCATCAGCATACGTTTTGACTGGATTCGACACATACGAGGTATGAGAGGCGAATTGCGTAGTAGCCTCGCTGGCCAGACTCCTCCACATTGATTACTCACCAAGTAATACTGCTGTTACTGGC
>JAABUP010002560.1_pt1 | contig 34812 bp, 43 predicted proteins | sample 5559201 | NCBI WGS metagenome assembly JAABUP01 (sample SAMN10711887, study PRJNA513373) | rock metagenome | isolation source: Antarctica rocks | place: Antarctica
GGGTAGGCCTTGGCGACCTGCTTGAGGAACCGTAGGAACTCCTCGGAACGGTGCCGGGGGAGGCAGGTCTGGGTGACCTTGCCGGTCCCGATCTCGAGGGCGGCGAACAGGGTGGTAGTGCCGTGTCGGATGTAGTCGTGCGTCCACTTCTCCGGCAGGTCGGGGCGCATCGGCAGGATCGGCGCGGTCCGGTCCAGGGCCTGGATCTGGCTCTTTTCGTCGATCGAGAGCACCACGGCCTTCTCCGCCGGGTTCAGGTACAGCCCTACCACGTCACGGATCTTCGCCTCCAGTTCCGGGTCGGTGGAGAACTTGAACGTCTCCTGTTTGAACGGTTTGATGCCCCACCGCTTCCAGATCTTGGCGACCGTGACGTTGGAGATCCCGAGCTGTTTGCCCAGGATGCGGCTCGACCAGTGGGTGATCCCGAGGTGTTCCGGCGGAGCGGAAAGGGTCGCGTTGATCACCTGGATCTGGTCGATCTCCGGCTCCCGGCCCTTCTTCGGTCGGTCATTCAACCCGGCCAGACCTTCGGCGAGGTAACGGTTCCGCCACGCCGTCACGGTCGGCCGGGTCGATCCGGTCTTGTCCACGATCTCGTTCGTCCCGGCACCATCCGCGGCCAGCAACACGATCCTGGCCCGCCGCGCCAAACCCGCCGGCACCGACGGGGACCGCACCCAGGACTCCAACACTCCGCGATCGGATTCCGACACCACCGGGACAGGACTTCGAGACATGCTCCATTCTCTCGAAACGCTCACACAATGTAAAGCCAACACGCTAACGCGACACTAGGTAGTGCTTCAGGCCGGTGAGCAATGCGGCGTGACGGACAAACCCCGCGCCCTCGAGCGCGGCGAATAGGTTGCGGACCATCGCACCGTTGACCTCGCAGTTCTCCTGTTCGGTCGGTCGCCGCAACCAGCTGGTGAAGAACACGTGAGTCGGATGCACTTCTGCCAGTGCACTCGCGGTCGCATCCGGGTCGGTAAGATCGGCCGCGACGGACGTGATCCCTTCAGCCGCAGCGCCGGGGTTTCTCGACAGCGCAAGGACGTCCCACCCTCCGACGTCCAGGAGGTCCTCGGCTACGGCGGAGCTGGCGATACCGATCGCTCCGACGACGAGGGCCACATGGGCAGATCTGCTGGGGGCGCTGAGTTCACTGTCACTCTACAATCGTAGCCCGTTTCAGCAGTGTCGCTGCGCCGCGCGGTGTTGACAAGCCCTGTACAAGACGGTGTAATGCTGAGTTCAGCCTCGCTGAACACGCCGGGGTTCACCGCCGGAGCCAAACCCGGCGGTTTCCCTACCGCCAGACCATCGGAGGTCTTCGTCAATGTCGCCGACAGCGTTCAGTCCCCATCAGATCGCGCTCGTTTCGGGCGGAGCCGGCGGAATCGGCCGCGCCACGGCAGACCGCTTCCTGCAGGCCGGCGTAGGTGTCGCCCTCGTCGACATCCACGATGGCGTCCACCAGGTGGTGCAGGAACTCTCCGCCCAATACCCCGAGCTGACCGTCGAGTCGTTCGTCGCGGACACGACCGACGAGGACTCGCTGAGCAAACTGATGGCCGACGTCGAAGCCAAGGTCGAACGCTTGGACCACCTGGCCGTGGTTGCCGGTGTGATCCAAAACGCGGCACCGGTCGAGAACATGCCGCTAGACGAGTGGAACCGGGTGATTGGGGTCAACCTGACCGGCACGATGCTGCTGTGCAAGTGGGCTATTCCGCTCATCCGCAAAAGTGGCGGCGGAACTATCACAAACATCGCGTCCTTCTGGGGGCGGGAAGGTCGACCGCTGTTCTCGGCGTACTGCGTCTCGAAGTCGGCGGTGTTCACGATCACACAGTCGCTCGCCGCCGAACTCGCTCCCGACATCCGGGTGAACACCGTCGCGCCCGGGAACATCAACACCTCGATGCACACCACCGCATTGCAGGACGAGGCCGACAAGCGTGGGGTGACGTTCGAAGAAATGAAGGGAATCGAATGGGGCAAGATCCCGCTCAAGGTCGCTGGGGAGCCCGCGACGATCGCGGATGCGGTGGTGTTCCTTGCCTCGCCTGGAGCTTCCTACATCACGGGCGCCAGCCTGGATGTTAATGGCGGCGTTTTCGTTCACTGACCGCGACCAGCGCGGACCTGCGGTTGCCTGCCTGGCCGGATTCCGGTCGGCTCACGAGGTTGGGAGGAAGCATGAAGGAAGCAGCCACATTCGGCATGAACGCTGTCGATTGGGAAACTCGAGTCGACATTGCGGGTATGAGGGACGCGCGGTTGGCGCGGCTTCGGGACCAGCTAGAGAAATCAGAGCTGGGCGCGCTGCTCGCGTTCGACTTCTCGAATATCCGGTATATGTCCGCCACCCACATCGGAACCTGGGCGATGGACAAGGCCATTCGGTTCGCGTTGGTCACGCGGAACTCCGATCCCATCGTCTGGGACTTCGGCTCGGCCGCCAAGCACCATCTGCTGTACAACCCTTGGCTCTCCGAGTCATTGATGGAGGCCGATGTCGACCCGTACGCTCCGCATCATGGCGCGAAGCGGCCGCGGGTGGAAACCGGTGCGCGGGCGGGGATCTCGACATTGAGGGGGGCGTTTCATCCCGACGCCGGGATCGCCGAGGAGGTTGCCCGCAAGATCCGCGCCGAGCTGGATCGGGTCGAACTTGCCGGCGAGCCACTGGGCGTTGACATTGTCGAGATGCCGATTCTGATTGCCCTGCAGAATGCCGGCATCACGGTTGTCGACGGACAGCAGGTCTTCCTCGAGGCCCGCAAGATCAAGACGCCCGACGAGGTTCTGCTTCTTACCCAGGCAGCGTCTATGGTTGATGCGGCGTACGAGAACCTGTATGAGTTCCTGCGTCCGGGCGTGCGGGAGAACGAGTGTGTCGGGTTGGTGTCCAAGACGCTGTACGACCTGGGCTCGGAGTACGTGGAGGGTGTCAATGCTATCTCCGGCGAGCGTTGTTCGCCTCACCCGCACGTCTATTCCGACCGCTTGATCCGACCCGGAGACCCGGCGTTCTTCGACATCCTGCACAGCCACATGGGATACCGAACCTGCTACTACCGTACGTTTGCCGTCGGCTCGGCGAGTGTGGCGCAGCAGGATGCCTACAAACGTTGCCGGGAGTACATCGACATGGCGATCGCGATGGTTCGGCCAGGAGTGACGACCGGTGACATCGTCAGCGTGTGGCCGACCGCCCAAGAGTTCGGGTTCGCAGACGAAGAGGCCGCGTTCGCTCTACAGTACGGCCACGGTGTCGGTCTGTCCATTTGGGAAAAGCCGATCTTTTCGCGCCTCGTCTCGCTCGATCATCCGGAGGTGATCGAGGAAGGCATGGTTTTCGCATTGGAAACCTACTGGCCGTCGGCGGACGGCATCGGCGCGGCTCGCATCGAAGAGGAGCTCGTCGTGACCGCTGATGGCGCCCAGGTCATCACCAAGTTCCCCGCCGAGGATCTCATCATTGCCGGTCGTCGCTATTTCACGGCCTCTGGACCGCTACCCACCATTAGAGACTCCCAGTCGCACTTGAATACCGAAGCCGGTCGGGGATCGAAGCCCAGTAGCTGATTCGGAAGCACCACCTAGACCCGCACTAGTTACTCAACGAGGAGCAACACATGGAACTCAACCGTAGGCGATTCTTGCAGGCGTCCGGATTCGGGGCGGCCGGCCTGTTCATGGCAGCGTGCGGAAAGCGTGACACAGGCACGACCACGCCGTCGGCAGGGTCGTCCTCGGCGACCGCTGCGGCGACAAGCGGCGCATCGGGTTCGAGTTCCTCGGCGGTAGGAAAGATCGACCTCAAGGGCGCGCCTGTTGCGGCGTTGTTCACCAGCCTGAACAACGACTATTACGCGTCCTGGGACCTTGGCGCCAAGCGTGCGGTACAGGCGATGGGTGGCGAGTACCGCCCGTTCACCAACGAAGGCGATCCAGCCAAGCAGATTTCCCAATTCGAGCAGCAGGTTGAAGCCGGGGCGAAGATCTTCTTCATGACGGCGCCAGATCCGGCCGACACCCAGACCATCGCGAAGATGGCTACCGAGAAGGGTGTTTTCCTCACAAACACCTGGGAAGCCAGCCCGTTCAGCTCGCCGTTTGACTATGGCGACGGCTACGTCACCTACTTCACGCCACGATCCGAGCAGGCGGGCTACGAAGTCGCCAAGGCGTTGTTCGAGAAGATGGGTGGCAAGGGCAACCTGGTGCACCTGACCGGGCACCCGGGGAGCACTCCGGACACCCAGCGCACCCTGGGCGTCGATCGGGCGCTGGCGGAGTACCCGAACATCAAGATGATTGCCCGCCAACCCGGCGAGTGGAATCGCGACGATTCCCGGAAGGCTATGGCCGGAATCATCACCAAGTACGGCAAGGAGATCAAAGGGGTCTTCGGCCAGAACGACGACGTCGGCATCGGAGCAGTCAACGCCTTGTCGGAGGCTGGCATCACCGGCGTGCCAGTGACCGGCATCGACGGCAACAAGGGCACCATGGACTTGGTAAAGGCCGGCAGCTACTTCGGCAGTTACAGCTCGCTGCCGTTCTGGCAGGCTGGGTTCAGCGCGGTACGCTCCGTTGATGCGTTCCTCGGCGTCAAGTTCACCCCGTTGGACCGCCAGGTCTGGACGGACGGGCTGTTTGTCACCAAGGACAATGTCGACAGCTATTTGAGTGTGTTCTTCGGCGACAAGGACCCGTACGACTGGCAATTGATGAGCCGGTATGCCCATCCCACCGATTGGGATCCGCAGAATGGCATCCATGCATTGGACCTGATCAAGATGTGGACCGGCTTTGACAAGCAGAAGCCAAGTGGTTGGAAGGCACCGGCCACCTACACGGCCGAGGCCAGCAAGATCGGAGCTACCGACAAGGAATGGGCGTCGCATTGGAAGATCAAGCTTCCGTGAGTACCCCGGCTACTGCGGTCGAATCGTCCGGCTTCGGTGACCGGCTCAGAGAGGCGATGCGCGGCGATCTCAAGAGCATTCTCCTCCCTGCGCTCGGGTTGGTTGCGCTCATCGTGGTGTTCTCGATTGCCGCGGACAATTTCTTTCAGGTTTCGACGATCTATACCATCGCGCGCGAGCTGGCTATCGTGCTGGTGGTCGCTGTCGGAATGACCTTCGTCATTCTCATGGGCAGTATCGATCTGTCCGTGGGTGCGACGGTGACGTTGGCGGGGTTGGTGGCGGCTAAGACTTCGGCGACCTATGAGTGGACTATCGCGCTTGGGGCGGGCTTGCTAGCGGGTATCATCATCGGCGTGGTCAACGGCTTGGTGTTCGCGTACGCCAAGGTTCCGAGCTTCCTCGCCACGTTGGGAACCAGCCTTGCGATCGATGGCTTATCTCAGTGGTATACTGGCGGTCGGCCGGTGCAGATCACGGACCCAACGTTCACCAACGTCGCGCAGGCATCGTTGATCGGTGACCTACCCAACCTGGCTCTGTGGGCGTTGCTGATCTGGATCGTGCTGTCGGTATTCGGTTCCCACACGCGATTCGGGCGTTACAGCTATGCCATCGGCGGCGGCGAGGTAGTCAGCGGGCTGTCCGGTATTCCGGTGCGGCGCATGAAGTTCTATGTCATGGTGCTGTGTTCCGCCCTTGCGGCACTGGCCGGCGTATTGCTGACGATGCGCATTGGCGCCGCGACGCCGGCAATGGGAACGTCGCTGACTCTCGACTCGATCGCCGCGGTAGTGATTGGTGGGACTGCACTGACAGGCGGCGTGGGTGGGGTGCACCGGACGATTCTCGGCGTCCTCGTCATCACGGTCCTGGGAGTGGGACTGGATTCGATGGTCGTCCCACCGTATTTGCAGCTCATGATCCAAGGCGGCGTCGTGATCCTGGCGGTGGCGCTGACGCTGGACCGTTCGAAGATCACGATCCTCAAATGAGTATCCCAGGGGAGGCGTCCGGCGGTCCACCGATTCTTGAGCTCCGTGGCGTCTCGAAGAGCTTCGGACCGGTGCACGCCGTCAAACAGGTGAGCATGACGGCCAAGGCCGGCGAAGTCATGGGCTTGATCGGTGAGAACGGCGCCGGGAAGTCCACTTTGCTCAGCATGATCAGCGGCACGCTAATGCCCGACGAAGGTGAGATCCTGCTCAAGGGAGAACCCATTGCCCCTAAGGGATATCACGCAGCCACCCGGCTCGGCATCTTCCGCATCTACCAGCATCAGGCGCTCATCCCGACGATGTCGGTGGCCGAGAACGTCTATCTGGGTCAGGAAGGACGGTTCCGAATCGTTGGCTATCTCAACCGTCCTGGTATGGCGCGACGAGCCAGACAGGTTTTCGACGACCTCGGGGTGACGGGCATCGATTCTGCGCAGCCCATCGGACGCTACTCCTTCGCCGAACGTCAGGTGATCGAGATCGTCCGCTCCATTGCGCAGGCCGATCTGCTGCAGATTGAACACCCGGTGATCCTGTTGGACGAGCCCACCAGCGCGCTGTCGCGCGAGCAGGTGGAGTTTTTCTTCGACTTCGTCCGCAGGGTGAAAGGTCGGGCTGCACAGGTGTTCGTCTCGCACCGCTTGCATGAGGTGCTGGAACTCAGCGATCGGGTGTGCGTGCTCAAGGACGGTCGCAACGTCGCTGAGGTGGACGATCCTGCCAAGGTTAGCGAGACCGAGTTGCACTCGCTGATGGTCGGCCGTGCTGTGGAGGAAGTTTTCTACCACGAGCACGAGCAACTTGGCTCCGACGGTGAGGTGGTGCTGTCAGTATCTGGGCTGACCAGCCCGGGAAAGTTCCACGACGTTAGTTTCGACCTGCATGCAGGAGAGGTGCTGGGCATCGGCGGCGTCGTCGGTTCAGGCAAGTCTGAGCTTGGCCGCGCCGTCGCCGACGCCGGCCAGGGAGTCACCGGCACCATCCAGCTTGCGGGGAAACCCATGCGGGGGAAGGGACCTCGCGAGTCGATCCGCAAGCACGTCGGTTACGTGCCACCGGAGCGTCAGGCCGAGGGTGTCATCGGCCTGCTTTCAGTGGCACGCAATATCGCTTTGCCCCGCACCGGCGCTATGATCCGGAGCCCGGTCGTCAATGGCGTGGTCGAACGCAAGGTGGCCCGAGAAGCGGTCAAGCAGTTGGGGATTCGTACCTATTCTGTCGACGCTCCTGTCGACCGGCTCTCCGGGGGCAACCAGCAGAAGGTGATTCTGGCACGCTGGATCTCACTCAAGTCACGCGTGCTAGTGCTCGACAATCCCACGAATGGCATCGATGTCGGCGCCAAAGCAGAGATCTACCGGTTGGTTCGCGAATTCACCCGAACGGGTGTCGCGGTCCTGCTGCTGACGGATGACCTCCTCGAGCTGATCGGCCTCTCTGATCGTATCGTTCTGATGAAGGACGGCCATCCGAGTTCGATCATCGAATCTCCGGCCAATGCCAAACCCGAAGAAACCGATGTCGTCGCCCACATGGTGTAGGCGCCGCCCGCTGGAAGGATACGCATGAAAGCCGTCTCGATCGTCGCTCCCAACGATATGCAACTGGTCGACCTTGAGGTGCCTAAGATCGGGCCGGACGAGATCTTGATTCGGTCGAAGGCCGTTGGTATCTGCCACTCCGACTACGACTTGCTGGCCGGCAAGTACATCATTCCGCTGCAGTTCCCGGTCATCCCTGGCCATGAGTGGTCGGGGGAGGTCGCCGAGGTGGGCTCGGGAGTCACCACATTCAAGTCCGGCGATCGGGTCGTGGGGGTGTGTGTGATCGGTGACGACCACTTCGGGTTTTCGATCAGCGGGGCTGCCGCCGAGTACTTCGTCGTGCGGCCTGATTGGCTGCACAAGGTGCCCGATGAAATCTCTTTCGCTCGGGCAGCGCTCGTGGAGCCCTTCAGCTGCGGGTACTACGCAGTTCGTCGTGCGGACAACGTCGACGGGTCGGACACCGGCTTGGTCTTCGGCGCTGGCCCGATCGGCCTTGGCGCGACCGGTGCGCTCAGCGCCCGCGGAGCCCGGGTGATCATGGCCGACCCCGCCGAATACCGCGGTGAGCTGGCGCGCCAGCTCGGCGCTGACGAGGTGCTGGATCCTACGGCGGACGACTTCGCCGATCGGGTGCTTGAGGTCACGGGCGGCCGCGGGCCGAGCGTGGTTGTCGAGGCCTCGGGACGTCCCGCCGCAATGGCAGCGGCCATCAAGGTCGCTGGATTCGCGGCCCGGCTGGTGAACATCGGGATCAACGTTGGTGACTCGGCGATGTGCGAACTCGGGCTCATCCAGTCAAAGGGGCTGCAGATCCGTGGAACCATCGGGTCACCGGGAGTCTGGCCGGAGACGCTGCGCTTCCTGGCCCGCACGGGTCTGGATCTGACGCCGATGATCACGCAAAGCTTCCCACTAGCTCAGGCGCTTGATGCCTATGTCGCGGCAAAGGACACGGCGTCGAATACGAAGGTCCAGATCGTGGACGCGGCCTGAGCACCGTGGTCACCGACCACTTCGGAATCGCTTACGAATCAGGGAGCTTGCCAGCCATGGATCTCGGAAACGGTCTCGGTCACCTGTCGTACTCGACGCTGGTGCATGCGGACACACTTGGGCGGACATGAAAGAGAGTTTGCACACCTATCTGCCGGCCGTGAAAGCGCGCGTCAGCCCCGACGCCCCGATGGGTGTATCGTCGCGGATCTCAGCATCCTCGCAGCAGACGCTGACCGGCGAACCGGACGCGCGTCGCGAGTTGAATGAGTTCCTTGCAGCCAACGACCTTTACCTGTACACGGTGAACGCGTTTCCGTACGGGCCGTTCAAGGGCGAGGCCGTGATGGAGAACGTCTACGAGCCTGACTGGACGACTGACGATCGGACGACGTACTTGGTCGAGATCGCCAAGATCCTTGCCGAAGTTTGCGAGCCAGGGGTCGAGCCGTCAATCCAATCCGCGCCACTTGCGTTTGCACCGAAGGTAACGAACGACAGCTACGTCGAGGAGTTCACCGATAACGTCCTCCGGGTCGTAAGTGCGCAACGGAACTTGGAACGGGAAACCAAACGCCGGGTCAAGCTCGCCCTGGAACCGGAACCGGCGTGCTACCTGGAGTCCACGGAAGAGACGGTAACATACTTCGCTGATCACCTGTACTCGGCTAAGGGCCTTCGGAGACTGGGGGAGATCGGACAGATGCCGATCTCCGAGGCCATCGGCGCCATCCGCCCTACCTGGGCGTGGTCTTCGATGTCGGTCATCACACCGTGGGCTTTGAGGATATCCCCGCGTCGCTGGACAAACTGATCGCGGCCGGAATCCCGATCTTCAAACTTCAGGAGGCAGCCGCGCTGTGGATTGCCGAGTTGTCGGCCGACATGGTTCTCGACCTTCGGGTCTTCACTGACACTATCTACCTGAGTCAAACGACCGAGCGCGTGGATGGCGCCATTAGGGCCAAGTATCTCAACCTTGGAGAGGCGCTAGATGCGTACGAGGCGGATCCGGGCCCGCGCGAGCTGCGCATGCACTTCCATGTGCCCGTGTTCCTCGAGGAGCTCGGCCATTCAAGACCACTCGTTTCGGTGTGGAGCAGGCGCTTTCCAAACATCGTGAGACGCCGCTGTCGGATCACCTGGAATCGAGACGTACACGTGGGATGTGTTGCCTTCGCACCTCAAGACCGGAGACATCACCGAGTACGTGACCAGAGAGTTGGAGTTCGTTCGCGGCGAGGCTCTGCGTGGTGTTCCTGCCCCGACCGATTAGAACACCACATAGACATCGGACTGATCACCAAAGCGAGGGAGATAAGACCGTGGCTCGACGTATGCAGGGCAAGACTGTTGTCGTCACCGGCGGGGCGAGCGGCATGGGCCGGTCGATTGTAGAACGTCTGGTCTCGTAGTGAGCCAACGTCACGATCGCCGATCTGAATGGCGCAGCGGCGCAGGAGATCGCCGCGACGCTGGATGCTGGCGAGGGTGCAGGCAGAGCCATCGGTGTGGCCACCGATGTGAGCAAGCGGGCAGACGTGCAGGCGGTGATTGCGCAGACGGTCGAGACCTTTGGTCAGCTCGACATCATATTCAACAACGCGGGCTTCAATAAGCCACTGCCGCTCTTGGAGTAACGGAGGAGAACTGGCACTCGATCATGGACGTGAATGCTTTGGGGGTACTGCTGGGGATCCAGGAGGCAGCCAAGCAGATGATCAAGCAGGGCACGCCTGGGAAAATCATCAATACTTCATCTATCGCTGGCCGCCAGGGCTTCCCGAGTTTCGCCCCGTATAGCGCCAGCAAGTTCGCAGTCATCTCTCTGACGCAAGCTGCAGCAAGGGCTTTCGCGGCCAACAACATTACCTCGAACGCCTTTGCGCCCGGTGTTGTCGATACGCCACTGTGGGAGAAGCTCGACCTGGACCTCATGGAGATCGGGGACTCCGATCGGCCGGGTCAGGCGATGGAGGAGTTCTCTGCTGGGATTCTGAAGGGACGGCCGGCTACGGGCGACGAAATCGCCGGAACTGCGCTCTACCTGGCGAGTTCTGACTCCGACTACCTCACCGGGCAAGTGATCATGATCGACGGCGGCATGGTCCTGATCTGACCCCCTGGTTGCGCAGGCGGGGCTGCAGATGGGATATGCTGGCGATCCTTACGGCTTGACCGGGCCAAAGTGAGGAGCCGAATGGTGATGAATTTGGACGCCCGGGAGTGCATCAGGTCAGCCCGGGTTCGACGAGGCCTGAGCTTGCGTGAACTCGCGCGGCGTACGGGTGTCTCCGCAAGCCTGCTGTCCCAGATCGAAACCGGGAAGACCGATCCGTCAGTGGCGACGCTGTACTTACTCGTCGCCGAACTCAACCTATCCCTGGATGCGCTGCTCGACCAGCCAGCTGTTGCAGCAGCAGAGACGGCGTCGGCACCACCCGCCGTCGCCCACGAATCCAGTTCGGTCACTCCAGCGACACCCTCCCGTGGCGCCAGCCCTGTGGTGTCGCCCGGCCACCGGCGTATCCTGCACATGGACTCCGGCGTTATCTGGGAACGGCTGACCAGCGGTCCGAGCCTGGTCGCGGATGCCCTGCTCGTTACTTATGAAGTGGGTGGATCGTCCTCGTCCTCGGGCAACTACATGCGCCACGAGGGCCACGAACTCGCCTATATGCTTGAGGGCGAACTCACGCTGCAACTGGGCTTCGAGGAATACATACTCTGTGCCGGTGACTCCTTGGAGTTCCCTTCCACAACTCCGCACCAGTATGTGAACAAAGGGACCGTGCCGGCCAAAGGACTGTGGTTCGTATACACCGGTGAATACTGGGCAGCAGACCGTCCAGAAGCGCCCACGGGTCGGCTGCTGTCCGCTGTCGATGTGTTGCACGAGTTTCGTCGCTCGTAGTCGGTCAGTACCGTCGATCCTGCGCTGAGCACCAGCTTCAAGCACCAGCACCCGGCCCGCCGCACGGACGTCACTCCCGGCCGTGGTCGACCGGGATGGCCACACCATGGTGCTGGGATCTCGATCGACGCTCCAAGTGGGCCCGCCAGGTGGGCTTGAACCTCAACCCTCTCCGGTGGTTCAGCCAGGCCTGTTCAATCACACTCGCCATCGCCGCCGCTCTTGACCTGCGTACAGTGGTGGTGTACACATGTGCAAGGCAGAGGTCCATTTGGCCCCGCGAACGTCGAGGAGACCGCTGTGACGTCAATAACCGTACGCCGCTTAGCCTGGTTGATTGGGTCAGCCCTGCTGACCACTTCGTGCACAACGACTGCTGGCGGGACCACGTCATCGTCTGCTGTGGCGGGTGCGAGCGGTTCGGTAGCGGGTGCTTCGTCGGGAGCGACCCAGAGCCCCGGCTCATCAACCGGTGGCGCCAATGCCGGGCAATCCGCTTCGGGTCTTGTGGTGTTCATGCTCCCTAACACGACCACGGCGCGATTCACGGAGCACGACGGGCCCGAGTTCGTCAAAGCTATGAAGGAACTCGCGCCGAACGTCACTGTTCAGGTGGTGAACGCTAATAACAGCCAGCAAACACAGGTGCAGCAAGCCGAGAACGCGATTAGCCAAGGGGCAAAAGCCCTCGTCGTCGTCGCTGCTGACCCAGCGACCGCTGGGGGACTTATGGCGAAGGCAAAGGCAGCGAGCGTTCCAGTCATCGACTACGAGCACGGAGTCTCTAACGACGCCATTACCTACCACGTGCAGAACAGTCCTGAGAAGGTGGGTGAAGCTAATGGGCGGACTTTCGCCGATGCGATCGCCAAGATGTCCGGGACGGTACGGGTGCAACGTCTCTACGGAAACAAGGGTGACGACTATACGACGAACGAGAAGAAGGGCCAAGACAAGTTCGTGCAGCCTCTGATTGGCAAGGGGAAAATCAAGGTTGTCTGTGAGGATTACGTCGCAAACTGGCAGCCGTCGGTGGCGCAACAGCTTACGGAACAGTGCTTGACGCGTACCAGCAATGGCATGACCGCGATCCTGGCGATGAACGACGGAACGGCAATCGGCGCTGTAGCGGCTCTTGGCGGGCAGAGCCTGTCCGGAAAGATCCCGGTCTACGGTGGACAGGACGCGGGCCTGGAAGCCTTGCAGTACATGCTGAGAGGCTGGATTCAGGACAGCGTGTACAAGCCATTCTATGCAGAGGCCAAGGCGGCCGCACAGTTGACCATCGCCGCGATGACAAAGACTGAGCCGCCGTCCGGCCTGTTGAACGCCACATTCTCTGACGGAAAGCCAATGGCGTACCTGGACGTGGTCGACCTCACTCCAGCTAATTTGTCGAAGGTTGTCGAGGACAAGCTCTATACCAAAGAGCAGCTATGTGCGGCCAGCGTAAAAGACGTCACCGGATTCTGCACCAAATAGGAACGTTCCAGATTCCCGATGGCAAAAGGACCGGTTGACGGATGACTGACACCGAATTCGTGCCGAGTGCGTCCGACGCTCCGGTACTCCAGCTCGCTGGAATTGCAAAGTCATTCGGCGGGGTGCAAGCACTGTCGGATGTTAGTTTTGAGGTGTCACGTGGCGAGGTAGTGGCTCTTGTCGGCGACAACGGGGCGGGAAAGTCGACGGCCGTCAAGATCATTTCCGGAAACCTGACGCCCGACTCGGGCGAAGTATTCGTCAACGGTGACCCGGTCAGCTTCAGTGGACCCCAAGAGGCATCCGAGCGCGGAATCGCCACCGTCTATCAGGACCTAGCGCTGTGCGACAACCTCAACTCGGTCGCGAACCTCTTTCTAGGGCAGGAGCTCCGCCGCAGGTTTCCTCCGAGGCTCAAGCGTACCCAGATGGAGAAAGCTGCGAAAGAGATCTTCGCGCAGATGAACCTCCGGGTTCCTAGCTTTCGCAGCCCCGTAGCGCGGATGTCGGGAGGCGAACGCCAGGCAATCGCGATCAGTAGGGTACTGTTGCAGTCTCCCAGTGTGATCGTCCTCGATGAGCCAACTGCCGCCCTGGGGGTGGCGCAGCGAAAACAGGTTATCGGCCTGATTGAGCGCCTTCGAGAACAGCAGAAGGCGGTGCTGCTCATTTCGCACGATCTTGCCGACGTCAAGCACGTGTCCGATCGCGTTGTTGTCTTTCGGCTTGGCAGGGTCGCCGGGATCTTCCGGCGCGGAGAATACACAACCGAACAACTCGTCGCTGCTATCACTGGTGCACATTCCTGGGCTGAGAGCAAAGGATAGTGATGAGCCAGCAGGCAACTGAGCAGAGCGCATCCCATAGCGGGACCCGAGTGAGAGCATTGCGCGGCTTGGGCCACGAATACCGGCTACTCGTTGTAGTTCTGATCCTAATCCTCATCTGGGTCTTCTTCTACACTCGTGAGCCGCTCTTCCTGAGCAGCGGCAACCTGACGAACCTCGCATTGCAGACCGTCGTGACGGGAGTCCTCGCGCTGGGCGTCTCGTTCGTCTTGTTGCTCGGCGAGATAGACCTTGCTGTCGGAGCGCTGGGAGGTGTCGCCGCGGCGGTCATGGGTAGGCTCATCGTTTCAGCCGGTTGGAGTCCGTGGGCGAGCTTGGCGATCGCGATCCTCGGCGGAGCTGCGTTCGGACTGGTGCAGGGACTATTTGTGGTATTGGGCGCCCCATCGTTCATGGTCACCCTTGGATCTTCGATTGCGTTGGGAGGGGTACTTCTGTTCACGCTCCCGAACACCGGTTCGATCGACCTCAGTCAATCGCCTATCGCGAAAATCACGATTACCTATATGACGCCAGTGACAAGTTGGACACTCCTCGTGATAGTGGTGGCACTGGTTGGACTTCTCAAATATACAGGTAGACCGCTCTATGATTCGGAAGCTCCCAGAGGAGCGATGCTGCGCACATTTGCGGTCCCCCTCATTGCTCTTGTTGTCGGCGCCGTTCTGATTCTCTACTTCGACCGTAGTAGGGGTGTTCCACTTGCGCTGGTCATCATGCTGTCGCTGTATGCGCTCGCTGCGTACGTCACATCGGAAACGCGGTTTGGAACGTCGATCTACGCGATTGGCGACAACGAGCAAGCCTCGCGGCGCGCAGGGTTTCGCGTCGTGTGGGTGAAAATCGCGTGCTTCTGCATCTGTGGTGGTTTCGCGGCGCTCGCCGGTGCATTGGCTGCTGCTCGTGTCTTGGGGGTCTCGAACCAATCGGGTGGAAGTGGTCTAGTGCTTGAGGCGATTGCCGCTGCGGTGATCGGGGGCATCAGCCTTTTCGGCGGACGCGGCATTATTTGGTCCGCGCTGTTGGGCGCGCTAATTATCGGGAGCATCTCAAATGGGATGGACCTTCTAGGAATGGCAACTGAGACGAAATTCGTGGTTACCGGAGTGATCCTGATTGTTGCGGTCAGCCTCGATGCGGTGGCCAGTCGCGGCCATCTGCTTCCAACGCGTGAGTGATCAAAGAACGGAGGAACTATGGATGATGTCCCAGGTATTGTGCGGATCGTTTCGTCAGGACTCCGACGTGACATGGGAGAACTGGATCTGGCGCGTGCGGTCACCGAGTCAGCGTGCGAGGTAGTACTACGGATCCAGGATGAGCTGGAACGCGGGGTCCTGACGGTTACCTTGGTTGTGGTGCTGGACCCTGATGGTGAGGCCGGCGACCGGATCGGTGCGATCCTCGCAGAGGTCGCCCGCGGCATCGCACAATCCGTGCAGGTGGAGATCGGGACGGAGGGTGTTCGATGCAACGTTATCGTATGCAATGAATCCCAGTCCGCTGATGCCCAACGTACCGTCGATTTCATAGTCGGCGACGACGGCGGATTCATGGCGGGTGCAACCGTGGACCTTCTCGAGGGCGTCCGATGAAGAAGGCATTCGTGTCCGGAGCCGGCGGCGGATTGGGCGGAGCTTGCGTCGCAGCGCTCCGCCGTGCTGGCTATAGCGTTGTCGGTACGGACATCCGATCGGGTCCGTGGGAGTCCCTTTGTACGCCGGTGGTTGGCGAGATCGGTGATCCTCAGTGGGCAGAGTTGGTGAACTCCGCACTCCAAGAGGGTTGCGACTTGGCGGTTGCTGCCCACGGGATTGAGGGCACGGGGGCGTTCCGGACCCTGACGGTCGAGCGGCTGAGGCAGGTGATGGTGGTCAATTTCGAGTCCATGGTCACCGTGTTTGAAACAGTAAGAAGCACGGTGAGACAGAGAAGCGGCGCTTTTGTTGCGATTTCCTCGCAAGCAGGCTTGCAGGGTGAGCCCGCGAGCGCCGCCTATTGCGCATCGAAGTTCGCCGTCATCGGATGGATGCGCGGACTTGTTAACGTCGAACCCGATATCCGACTGCGCACGCTGTGCCCCGGGGCGACGGCTACGAATCTGCTCTGCAGCGCTTTCGAGGGCATGGCCGCCGCGGAAGGCATCACGTACGAGGATATTGTTTCTCGGCGCTCCGCTGCGGTTCCCGTGGGTAGGCTGGGAATCCCTGCCGAGATTGGCGCCGGAGCGCTATGGCTCGGTGAGCTTCAGACTCCGTCACACGTCACGGGTTTGGTTTCGGGGGGGGAGGTAAGGCTATGATCTGTCTCTACTGGGCGAGTTTCACGGGTAGTCCCGACAGGCGCAAAGACTGAGTGGCGGAGACGGCAGAGCCGGCTGATGCACCCTGGCTCAGGCGGGCGAGGCCGTCACCAGGGCGTAGATAGTTCGGGTGCGAGCGCCAGAAGACGTCGGCTTCGCGGCCGGGAAGAAGGAGAGCGAAATGAGTGGCAAGAGGATAGCCGTACTCGGAACCGGCGCAAACGGAGCCGGGATCGGTGCCGACCTGACCCGGGCCGGGCTCGACATCACGTTCATCGAACAGTGGCCCGAGCATGTCGCGGCCATGCGGGCCAACGGCATCCGAGTGCAGATGCCGAACCGCGTCGAGACCACGGCGGTGCGTGCCTTGAACCTGTGCGAGGTCGCCACCGTCCGGGAGAACTTCGACCTCGTGTTTGTCCTGGTTAAGGCCTATGACACACGCTGGGCATGCGAACTCATCAAACCCGTGCTCGGTCGCGACAGCCTGGTTGTTGGCCTGCAGAACGGAATGACGATCGATGACATGGCCGAGGTAATCGGCGTGGAACGGACGCTGGGGGCGGTGATCGAAGTGGCGGGCAACATGTTTGAGCCCGGGGTGGTCAATCGTCAGAACCCGCCCGAAGAGTCCTGGTTCGCGGTCGGGTCGTTGGACGTATCCACGCAGGGACGCGAGCAGGAGGTCGCGGACATCCTGAGTCACGCGGGCACAGTAGAGATCTCCGACGACATCCGCTCGTCGAAGTGGATGAAGCTGGTGGTGAACGCGGCGGAGTTGGTGCCGTCAGCGATCCTGGACCTCCCACTCGCGGAAGCGGTCGACGTTCCAGGCATGCGGGCGTTCATGCTCGAATGCGGAAGGGAATGCGTCCGCACCGCGGTGGAGAGCGGCAACCAAGTGCGCCCCATATTCGGGATGTCAGACGCTGGCACGGACGACCCAGATAGGTTTGCCGAGGAATTGCTCGACGTCGTCCTGGACCGGTTCTCGCTACCTGACACCCTGACCACCGTGCTTCAGGACTGGCGCAAGGGACGGCGAAGCGAGTTCGCAGAGATCAATGGCCTGGTCGTGGATGAACAGCACCGGCTGGGAGGCAAGGCTCCCGCCAACGAACGGACCGTCGAGTTGGCGCTGCGGATCGAGAGAGGCTTGCTGAAAGCTCAACCGTCGAACATCGGGCTGCTGCTGTGATCGGCTGGTCGCTGATGGTCCCCTTGGTGAACGACAGTCGCAAGGAGCGATAATGGCTAGCCCCAGGATTGCGGTACTTGGAGCGGGTGCGAACGGTGCCTCGATCGGAGCCGACCTGACCAACGCTGGCCTTGAAGTGACGCTGATAGAGCAATGGCCGGACCATGTTCAGGCGATGCGTACCAACGGACTGCTCGTAAACATGTCAGTCGCCTCCGTGCGTACCAATGTACGGGTGCTCAACTTCTGCGACGTAGCAACGCTGACGGAGCCGTTCGACGTGGTCCTCATGTTGATGAAGGCCTACGACAGCCGTTGGGCCGCTCAGCTGATTGAGCCGCATGTCGCCGCCGACGGCTTGGTGGTCGGCGTTCAGAACGGAATGACACTGGACACCGTCGCCGAGGTTGTCGGTGCCCACCGGACCTTGGGATGCGTCATCGAAGTATCCTCGACGATGTACGAACCCGGGATCGTCGAGCGGCACTCCGGCCCGGACCGATCCTGGTTCGCGATCGGCAGCGTCGACCCGACCACCGAGGGCCGGCATCAACAGATCGCCGATCTGTTGCGGCATGCTGGCACCGTCGAGATCACCGACGACATTCGCTCGGCGAAGTGGATGAAGCTGGTCAGCAACGCCACCACATTGGTGACTACCGCGGCCCTTGGTCTGCCGATGCTGGAAGCGGTGGAGTACCCGGGCATGCGCGAGCTCATGATCCGTTCCGGCCAGGAGGCATTGGACGCAGCTGTGGCGTCCGGGCATACGATACGTCCCATCTTCGGGCTCACCGAAGCGGAAGTGGCCCATCCTGAATCGCTCGTCGAGACGCTCCTGAATACCTTGCTGGCCGGGTTCGTGTTGTCGCACACCACCACCACGATCTTGCAGGATTGGAACAAGGGCAGACACAGCGAGGTCGACGACATCAATGGCCTTGTCGTGGAGACGAGCCGGCGACTGGGATTGAACGCGCCGGTGAATGCCGCAGTTGTTGAGGTTGCCCACCGCATCGAGACACACGATCTCAAGCCGAATCCGGGAAACTTCGACTTGCTGGAGGAGCTCATCGCGAGCTATCCGTCAACACTGGAGAAGCGCCATGACGAACGCTGACGTGGAACAGATCAGGTCGCTCGATGCCGAGCGCGTTGCCGCTTCGTTGACTGCGGACGTGCCAATCCTGGAACGGCTTCTGCACCCCAATCTCGGTTACGGTCACACCAATACCGCCCGTGATACCAAGGACGATCTCCTGGAGAAGTTTCGCACCGGACGGATCGACTACCAGACGTTGACGCACGAGATTTCCGATGTGGTCATCGAAGGCGACACGGCGTTGACTGTCGGCCAGATGTCGGCCATGGTGATGTCCGACGGGCGGACCCTGGATCTGCGCAGCGTTGCGTTGTGCGTCTGGGTGCGGGTCGGCGGATCCTGGCAGATGATCGCCTTCCAGCCCACGCCTGTTCCCCGGTGACGCAGGTGGCCACCAATCTCGATGGACTGCGCAGTCCGTCATTGCACCGCTGGAGTGATCAGCTATTGATCAGGCGACGAGACGACAGGGTGACGATGTGAGTACCACTGAGGTCGGTTGGATCGGGGCAGGACGCATGGGCCAAGCCATGGTCGAGCGGCTCCTGGACGCAGGGACGGCGGTACGAGTGTGGAACCGGACCGCGGAAAAGCTTTCCCCGCTCCTCGACCGAGGGGCGACCGCAGCGGCGACTCCGGCGGAGGCTGCCGCCGCAGGGACGGTTTTTAGTATGGTCCTTGACGACTCGGCGCTTGATGCGCTGTGGCAGGGCGAGTCTGGCCCATTGGCGGCAGGTTCCGCCTTCCAGGCGTGGATTGACTGCTCGACGGTGTCGCCGGATGCAGCCGGTAGAGCCGCGTCGGCCGCGTCGGCTGCGGGTGTCGCCTTCGCATCGGCGCCGGTGTCCGGCAACCCAGGCGCCGTGCGCTCGGGGAACGCGATCTTTGCGGTCTCGGGGGACAGCCAGGCAGTTGAGGCTGCTCGACCACATTTGTCCGCGATGGGCCGCGCGACGTACGAAGTGGGCAGCGGGCGGCAGGCCTCTGTGGTGAAGCTCTGCACCAACGCCATCTTGGGAGCCTTGACGGAACTTCTTTCAGAAGTTCTGGTGCTGGGAGAGAAGTCGGGCGTGCGGCGCGGCGATCTCATGGCCATCATCAACGACAGCGCCATCGGATCAACGTTCTCCCGGTACAAGACGCCGACGTTCGTTGACCTGTCAATGGAACCGACATTCACCCCAGAAGGCCAGCGCAAGGATGTCCGGCTGGCGCTTGCCCTGGCGCGGGACACCGGAACCAGCATGCCGATGGTTGCGCTCACCGAAGTGCTGTTCAGTCAACTAATCGGGTCGGGACTGGGCGAGGGTCGCGACTTTGCCGCATTGATCTATCAAGTGGCGAGAGACTCGGGACTGGGCCTGCTGCCAGAAACCAGCTGACGACCACCCGGACGACGGCTCGAAGAACTCATCCTCGTGCAGGGAATCAGGCGAGTCGGGACGCCCATGCACCGGTATGGCAAACCCGAGGAGATCGCCGAGACTGTAGCGTTCCTGCCGTTGCCGACCGTTCGGTCTGTCCACTGGCGCAGCGATCACCATCGGCGGCGGCATCGTGGAGGTCTGATTGCGTCGCGCGTTCAGGGGCCATCGTCGAAGCAGTCGCTGAGCGTGAGAGCTGGTCCCGGACAGGTGCCCTGGTGCCAACGGCTGGATACCCGTCGCGGCGCCGCTGGCTGGTCAGTCTTCGAACAAATCGAGTCGCCGGGCAAGGGCAACCCGGGTGCGGCGGATGTGAAGGGCAAGAACCGATTCGGCTTCGGGTGCGTCCGCTCGGGTGATCGCGTCGATGAGCAACCGATGCTCGGCATTGATAATCCACCGGCGTTGCGGACCGGAGACAGCCACGTAAGCGCGGCGGTAGGGCTGCGTGGTATTCCAGAGCCGATCAATGATCCGTTTCAACTCAGGGTCTTGGCATCCGTGGTAGGTGAGGTGGTGCAGTTCGCGGTCGAGCGCGAGGAATCGTTCCGGATCGTCGTTGCGTTCGATCTCACCCTGGATCTCCTCGAGCCGGGCGATGTGATCGCTGGTAAGGTTGGGGATGCTCTCCGAAAGAGCAAGCGGTTCAAGGCGTTCGCGGATTTTGTACATCGACTCGCAGCCGGGCAAGTTGAGCTTGGACACCCAGGCACCGCTGTTGGACTTGAGTGTGACCAATCCTTGGTCTTGCAGGATTCGCAGCGCCTCGCGCACCGGAATGCGGCTTGCGCCTAGCTCGTTGGCGATGTCCTCCTGCCGGATCCGCTCACCGGGCTGCAGCTGCCCGGCAAGAATCTGCTCTCTTAGCCGTGCGACTATGCGGGAACTCGCGACATTTGCTCCTGAGCCCGATGTCCTCAAATCGATCGCCTCAGCCGGCAAGGTCTGGACCGGTCGCTTGGGAGCCTTCGGTCGTTGTTGCTGTCGCCGCGTGCTGCTGATCCTCCGCCAGGTAGAACGCCCGCCCGTGCGGATAGGAGACAAGTTCGAATTGCATTCCCCATGGCGACAGGAAGTACACCCAACGTTGACCGAGGTGCGGGCCTTTGCTTGCGGTCGGTTGTCCGAGCACCTGTACGCCACGTTCGCGCAGGTAGTCGATTGCCGCGTCGATGTCCTGAACATGAAGCGCGACATGGTGACCGCCGACGTCACTGTTCCGTGGCGGTCGCAGCTGCTGATCCGGGGAGCGGTATTCGAATACCTCGAAGACCGGTAACCCGGCGCAGCGAAAGAACCGAATCTCGGGGATTTCGCTGGCGTCGCCCACGTTGAGGTGGGCCGACATCCAGCTGCCGTCAGGCGAGTAGGGACCTAGCGAGTACAGGTACTCGCAACCCAGCACGTCGACGAGGAAGCGGGTGGCCTGCTCCAGGTCCGGCACGGTGAAACCAATGTGGTCGAAATGAGTCAGGCCGGGGAGGCCGCCGCTCGGCTGCGCGTTCATCATCACCTCGTCCACCGTGACAAGCGCGTGGTCGCGGGCGCCTGATGTCCTGCCGGTCTGCAACATTGGATTCATAGGACACCACGGACAGGCTGCCACTTTACGTTTGGCCTAGTCAATAGGATTGAGGCGCCGACATAAGTTACGATTCGGTAACGACATCGTGCGAATGGATCCATAATGTGACACGCTGGGGACGTCCACAGCGGGCGCAGACCCTCGTGCCTCCCGTGCGGTGGGACTGCGGTCGGTGCGGCTCCCGTCGCCCTTGGATCCAGCGGAGGGCCGATGACCATCAGGACTGAACTCAGCCCGTCCCAGCCTTGGGTGGAACTGGCAACAACTCGGGACGACTGGGATGCGACAGACCCTGGGCTGCTCGTGACCATGTTCGGCGAGCTGACGCTGATCCGAGTGTTCGAGGAGTATGTCCTGAAACTTGCAGGGGCGGGTTTGATTCACGGCCCGGCACACTCCAGCATCGGACAGGAGGGCGGGGCAGTCGGGTCGATCCTGCCGCTGACGTCCGCGGACACGATCAACGGCTCACACCGCGGTCATCACCAGTTCCTTGCCAAGGCTATTCAACACGTCGCCCCGGATGAGCTCGACCTGCGGCACGCTCTAAAGGACGAGGTGCGAGAGGTACTAACCAAGACCCTCGCCGAAATCTGCGGTCTGGCCCGCGGCTACTGCCGTGGTCGCGGCGGTTCCATGCACTTGCAATGGTCCGAAGCCGGCGCTATGGGCACCAACGCGATCGTCGGTGGCGGGGCGCCGCAGGCCGCCGGCTTCGCTTGGTCGCACCGGCACGCGGGGACAGATGCGGTGTCGGTCAACTACTTCGGCGACGGCGCGGCCAATATCGGCTCGGTCCTGGAGTCCTTCAACCTCGCCGCAGCATGGACGCTACCGGTTTGCTTCTTCGTTGAGAACAACCAATATGCCGTGTCAGCGCACGTGCAGGAGGTCACGAAGGAGACCCGGCTGTCGGGTCGAGGTCCGGGTTTCGGCATTCCCAGTTGGCGGGTTGACGGGATGGACCCACTAGCGGTCTACCTGGCGATGTCCGAGGCCGTTGATCATATGCGGGCCGGTCAGGGTCCGACGATCGTCGAAGCGGTGGTCTACCCTTACTTCCATCAGAACGGGCCGTTTTCCGGCAGCGCGTTTGGCTACCGCAGCAAGCAAGAGGAGCGTGAGTGGCGGGAGCGCGATCCGATCGCAATGGTCGCCGGTCACCTGGTGCGACGCGGCATCATGACGCAAGAGGAGGTCGACCGCGCCCGCGCCGAGGTGGGACAGTTGATGGATGCCATCGGCGAGGAGCTGCTCGAACCCGTGCCCGGCGGCAAGCCCGGCCAGCGACAGATCCGAGAGCGGGAGTGGCCGGATCCGGCATTCTGTGATGTCGGCATTCGCGGGGATCTATCGACGGCACCATATACACAGAGCAACACGACTTCTCGGGTGTCGTCGAAGACCGGAAGTTCATCGACGTAGTGGCGGACGTGATGCACCGGCGGATGGACGATGACAAGCGGATCATCGTCATGGGAGAGGACGTACACCGACTCAACGGTGGTACCAACGGCGCCACCCGCGGGCTCGCGGCAGCCTTTCCAGACCGCGTACTGGGCACCCCGATCAGCGAGAATGCCTTCGCGGGTTTGGCTGGCGGAATCGCCATCGACGGGCGGTACCGCCCGGTGGTGGAGTTCATGTATGCGGACTTCCTGTGGGTTGCCGCTGACCAACTGTTCAACCAGATTGCCAAGGCCCGGCACATGTTCGGCGGTGATGCCTCCGTCCCTGTGGTGCTGTCCGTTGACCATCGGCCGATTGACGGCGTCACGGCGGCCCGCTGGATGAAAGCGTTCCTGTCCCTAGTCGAACACCCGATCACGATGTTCGCATGAGCGTGCGAAGCCGTCGCGCGCGCGAGTTGGCGGCGCTGGCCCCGAGAAGTGTGATGAGCATTGACATCCACGCCGGAGCGTGTTCAGTAGACAGAAAGCTAAGTCAACGAGAGACGAGCGCCGAGTGGGTCCGGTGAGTTCCTCGACTTCGCAAATTCCGCCTGAGCGCTGGGCGCCGACCGCAACAGTAGGAGCGTTAATGACGACGACTGTCGCGGGCCCCACCTCCGATGAGAAGGACTCTGCGCTGGAAGCGTTTCACACCCGTCGCGGGCCGAGGGATCTCATCCGCACGGGCGGCGGATTCGCCACGTTCATCGTGTTGGCGACGGTGGCCCTCTTCGTGTTCAGCGCAGTGTTCAGCCCGCAAAGTCTGCAGAGCTCGTCCCTGGCGGGAATGCTGCCGTTCGCAGCGGCCACCGCAGTCGTTCTCAGCGGCGCTAGCCTGCTGGGCGGCCGGGGATCGTTCATCGGGACGATGCTGGGTGCGGCTTTGATCCAGCAAATCTTGAACGCGACGGTGTTCCTTGACCTGAGTCAAACGTCGCAGTTCATCCTCCAGGGCGCCCCTCGTTCTCATCGCGGCGTCCATCTACAGCCAGGCCAGCCGCCCGGGGGCGAGTTCGGCGGCGCATTCACCCGCTGTTCCATCAGCATCAGATCCCCCCGCCAGCTAAGGAGAAACCGGTGAAAGCTGCTGTCTACCACGGTCCTCGAGACATCCGGGTCGAAGAGGTCGCCCATCCACGCATCGGGGCGCCCGACGAGATCCTGCTGGAGAACTGCTTCTCCGGAATCTGTGGCACCGATCTGCACGAGTTCACTTCTGGCCCTATCGTGACCCCTGTTGAGCCGCACCCGCTGACCGGCGTGACCTTGCCGCAGGTGTTCGGCCACGAGGTGTCCAGCAAAGTTGTGGAAGTAGGGTCGGACGTGACCGACGTCAAGCCTGGGGATCGGGTGTCGATCGTCCCCGCGATCATCTGTGGCAAGTGCCTGTACTGCCGTCAGGGGATGGGCCATCTGTGCGTGAAGTTCGCCGCATTCGGACTCAGCGCAGAGACCGGCGGCATGGCAAAGTACGCGATCGCCAAGGAGTATCAGGTCGCCAAGCTTCCCGATTCGGTCAGGTACGAGGAGGGGGCACTGGTGGAGCCCGCGGCGGTAGCTGGGTACGGGGTGGAGCGGTCCGGAATCCGCGGTGGCGATCTTGTACTGGTGACTGGCGCCGGCCCGGTGGGGGCGCTGGCCGCGCTGTACGTCGCTGCCGTCGGCGCGGGCCTGGTGATCACCTCCGAACCGAACCCGAACCGCGCCGAACAGGCTCGTGCGCTAGACATCGGCCCGGTACTCGATCCGACGAGCGACGGCTTCGGCCACGAACTCAAGGATCTCACCGACGGTTATGGGGTCGACGTGAGCGTCGAATGCTCTGGCACTACCCCAGGCCTCAGTGCATGCATCGACTGGACACGGCGTGCGGGCAATGTCGTTCAGCTCGGCCTGCACACCAAACCAGCGGCCCTTGACGGCCACAAGCTCGCTGAGAAGGACCTGTCGTTGCTGGGCAGTTGGTGCTGGCGTATGACGGACTGGCCGCGCATCATCCGATTGATCTCCTCGGGTCGCTTCGACGTGAAGAAGGTGCTGACCCGAACCATCGAACTGGATGACGTGGTCGCCGAAGGGTTCGAGAAACTCATCGATCCACTCAGCACAGATCTCAAGATTCTGGTCAAATCGGCATAGAAAGGATCCCAAAAATGTCACCCATCGGTGTGCTACACCACGTTGGCATCACAGTCCGCGACCTTGAGGAGTCGCTGGCGTGGTACGAGCATGTGTTCGGCGTGTCCAGGGAGTTCATCGCTGAGGGATCAGGACCGGAACTCTCTGCCGGGGTCAACGTTCCCGATGCTAAGCTCAGGTCTGCGTTTCTGCGCTTCCACGACGTCGTTGTGGAACTGCTGTGCTATGACAATCCCCGCGAGGAACACAACCGACGCTCCAACGCCGACGTCGGTTCGGCTCACGTCTGCATTGACGTTCCCGATATTGCGAATAGCTATGCAGACCTGAAAGCCAAGGGGGTCGAGTTCTTCTCCGAGCCGGTTCACATTACGGACGGCCCGCTGGAGGGCTGTTCTTTTGTCTACTTCAGTGACCCGAACGGCGTGACTTGAGAGCTTTTCGAATCCAAACATGACCACAAGAAAGCGGATATGGGAACACCGTGCTGACACAGAAGGAGCAGTGAGAATGGAACTGAACCTCACCGGTCGCAAGGCCCTGATCACCGGGGGAGCGTCCGGAATCGGGGCCGCGATCACTGACGCATTGCTTGCCGAAGGCGCCGATGTCGCGGTTGCCGATCACGACGCAAAACTGTTGGGCGAGTTGAGCTCACCGGATGGCGGCGGGTTGGTCGTCGGGGTCCAGGCCGATTTGTCCACCGCCACAGGCTGCCAGCAAGCCGTCGAACAAGCAGTGCAGGCGCACGACGGCCACTTGGACATCCTGGTGAACAACGTCGGTTCCGGATCGGTGCGAACCTTCGAGCAGCTGACGGACGCCGACTGGCTGCAGACGATGGCGTTGAACTTCCACAGCTACGTTCGCGTCAGCCGTGCCGCGCTCGATGTCCTGCGCGCCTCGCAGAATGGCCCGGTCATTGTCAACAACGCCTCCGATCTGGCCCGGCAGCCGGAAGCGCTACCGGTCGATTACGCCGCCTCCAAGGCGGCGGTGCTGGCGTTGACGAAGGGATTGGCTCGGGCCGAGGGACCGAGGATCCGTGTCAACGCGGTTGCGCCAGGCCCGATCTGGACACCGTTCTGGACCAAGCCAGGAGGCTTTGCCGAGACGATGGGCCAAGCCCACGGGATGGAACCGATGGCAGCCGTGGAGTACGAGATGAAGCTCCGGCAACTGCCGCTGGAGCGCCTCGGGGAGGCCCGCGAGGTAGCGGACGTTGTGGCATTTCTGGTGAGCGACCGCGCATCATTCGTCACCGGGTCTGTCTGGGGCATTGACGGAGGAAGCATCCGCTCGCTGATCTGAGCCGCAAGAACCGTCGACATAGACAGGAGGAGACCCGAATGGATCCCGCCGTAGAACGGCGCCGCGCTCCCATCACCTCGCATGGCGTGATGACCGTCGATTACGAGCAGCGCGTCAACATGGATCGCCTGCGCGAGTATCGGCTTGGCCGGGCGCGATCGAGTCTGGAGGCGAGTGAGTGCGGTGCCTTACTGCTGCTGGACTTCTACAACATCAGGTACTGACTCAGACGTGGATCGGCGGCGCACTGGGCGACAAGATGAGCCGGTACGCGCTGCTGATCCGCGAGCAGGAGCCGTACATCTGGGACTTCGGATCCGCTGCCCGGCATCATCGACTGTTTTCACCGTGGCTGCTGCCGGAACGTTCACGTCCTGGTTTGCTCGGGCTGCGCGGGGCAGTTGCGCCGGACGCCGGCTTGATCGAGGGTGCGGTGCGTGAGATCAAGGGCCTACTCGAAGATGCCGGTGTGGCGCACCTGCCGGTGGGGCTGGACATTACCGAGCTGCCGTTCATCTTCGAGATGCAACGACAGGGACTGACCGTCGTCGACGCCCAGCAGAGGATGTTGGACGCACGCGAGATCAAGAGCATCGACGAGATCCTTCTGCTGAACACCGCCGCGGCCATGGTCGATGGTGTCTACCGGCACATCTCGGAGCAGCTGAAGCCCGGTATCCGCGAGAACGACATCGTCGCGCTGGCAAGCCATATGCTCTACAGGTTGGGGTCAGAGCAGGTCGAAGCGATCAACTCCGTATCTGGCGAACGGCGCAATCCGCACCCGCACAACTTCTCCGATCGCATCATCCGGCCGGGCGATCAGGCGTTCTTCGATATCATCCACTCCTACAACGGCTACCGGACCTGCTACTACCGCACGTTCGTGGTCGGCAAACCCACCGCAGCCCAGACCGACGCCTACACCCGGCGCGGGAGTGGATGGATGCGGCAATTGAGGCCGTGCGGCCTGGTGTCGGGACCGATCGGATCGCTCGATTGTGGCCGAAGGCGACGGATCTTGGATTCGATGGCGAGATGGCGGCCTTCGGACTGCAGTTCGGACACAGACTCGGGCTCGGGCTGCATGAACGGCCGATCATCAGCCGGCTCAACAGTCTGGATCATCCCATCGAGATCAAAGAGGGCATGGTGTTCGTCCTGGAAACCTATTGCCCCGCAACGGATGGGATCTCGGCTGCCCGGATCGAGGACGAGGTTGTGATCACCGCCGACGGCGCGGTCGTGCTGACCAGGTATCCCGCCCAAGAGATGCCCATCGCTTGGGCGTAGCTGATGCGTCGACAGGACGAAGAGAATCCAGAAAGGTTCCCATGCCCGAACTCCGCTCCGACGTGCGTTTCACGATGCCATGCGCGATGGTCATGCACCTGCCGTTCGCCGAGCAACTCACCGCGGTACAAGCGGCCGGTTTCCAAGAGCTCACCCTGCACCCGTTCTTCATGACCGACGTCAATCGTGCAGGCGTCAGCTTCGCCGACATGCGCTCAATGGTGGGCGACGCCGGACTGCGCATCGACCGGATCGATCCGCTGACTACCTGGGTTCCGGAGTGGAAGGCGTGGGACTTCGGTGATGAGTACAACGTCCAGGTCTCGATGGAACAGTCGCTGTTCTTCGAACTCAGCGAATTCTTGGGCTGTCGTTATGTGAGCCTGAACAGCATGTGGAAGGCAGGCCAGTACAGCATCGAACAGATCGCCGAGTACTACCGGGCGGTCTGCGAACGCGCACAGCCCTACGGTCTGGCCTGCGATCTCGAGCCGATCCCGATGTGGGGGATCCCACGCTTGGAGGATGCGCTGGAGGTTCTGCGGCTGGCCGGCGTTGCAAACGGCGGCCTGGTCTTCGACGTCACGCACTTCACCCGCGGTGGCACCCCGCTGGAGGTGCTCGCCGAGGTTCAGGGTGAGTTGATCCACAACGTGCAGCTGTGTGACGGCCGGATACCCTCGAAGCAGTCTCTTGAAGACGAATGCTTCGACCGGATGTGGCCCGGCACAGGAGATTTTGATATCCCTGGCATCCTTCGTGTGCTGGACATCATCGGCGGCCTGAACGGTGTCGGGCCAGAGGTCTTCGACCCCGCATACATTCGCGACCGCACCCCAGGCGAGGTCATTGCGCAGCGCACCGTCGAGTGCTTGACCCGATATCCGGAACTCGCGGCACGAGTCTCATAGCGCCGCCCGAACCGGCCTTACCAGCTGGCCGCGATGTATTTCAGCTCGATATACTCCATAACACCCTCGTGGCCACCCTCGCGGCCAAGACCGCTCTGCTTGGTGCCGCCGAGCGGCGCGGCCGGATCAGAGACGACGCCGCGCTTCAGACCTACCATGCCGCTGTCCAGCGCCTCGGCCACCCGTAGCCCGCGGGCTAAATCGCCGGTGAAGACGTAGGACACCAGGCCGTACTCGGTGTCGTTAGCCAACGTGATAGCTTGCTGTTCAGTTTCGAAGGTGCCGATCGGTGCGACCGGGCCAAATTGGTTCGGCGTTCACCAACGGCCCCAATTGGTCGCTGCGATCCGCACCGGGGCCGACCCGCAGCGCGGCCATGGCTGCTGCCAGTTCTCTGGAGAACTGGGCTGCAATCCCGCTTTGCACGTAGAACCTGTTGGCCGCGGTACACGCTTCACCGCCATTGCGCATCTTCGCGATCATGGCACCATTGACCGCGGCCTGGAGGTCCGCGTCGTCAAAGACGAGGAACGGGGCGTTGCCGCCCAGCTCCATCGAACAGTTCACCACGCAATCTGCCGCGGTGGCGAGCAACCGGCGACCCACCTCGGTGGAACCGGTGAAGCTGAGTTTACTCACCCGCGGGTCATGCAGCAACGCATCAGACACGGCGCCAGATCGGCGTGACGGCAGGACGTTCACCACGCCGTCGGGAACCTCGGCCAGGACGTCGCCGATCGCTAATGCGGAGAGCGGCGTCTCCGATGCCGGTTTGAGAATGACGGTGCAGCCAGCTGCCAGCGCCGGACCGATCTTGCGGGTCGCCGTCGCGGCTGGGAAGTTCCAGGGCGTGATCAACAGAGCCACGCCGATGGGTTGGGGAACAACCAGAATGCGGCTGGTGCCTGCAGGTGCGGTCTGCAGGGTGCCGGTGACTCTGACGCACTCCTAGGCGAACCAGCGGAAGAATTCCGCCGCGTACTTGACCTCGCCCAGCGAATCGGTGAACGACTTTCCGTTCTCGGCGACAATCAGCTCGGCGAGCCAGTCGCTCCGTTCGGTCATCAATTCGAACGCACGGCGCAGGATCTCGCCGCGTTCCCTGGGCGGCGTGGCAGCCCATCCGGGCATCGCCAGGTCCGCTATTTCGACGGCGTCCAGCGCATCCTGTACCGATCCGTCGGCAACCTCGGCGATCACATCCTCGGTGGCCGGATCGGTCACGAAGATCTGGCGAGCGTCCGATGACGGTCTCGCGGCGCCACCGATAAGCAGCCCGGGTTGATGGAACCTGGTCCATGGACGTGTTTGAGGCCATGCGGAAACTGCTCCTTCGTCAATTTCGGTCGATTGGCTGATGTGTCAACCGTGCTGAGGGGTGGTTACGGAGGCACGACGGTCGGCAATCCGTGGATCTGCCAAGGTCTTGACGGCGCTGGATCGACCTTCCGCCAACGCCGGCAACGCCTCGGTGGCGATCTCCTCGAGGGTCAGCACGGTCGGGGCAACATCGGCCCAACCCACGGCGCGTCCGGCGACCAGGTTCAGCGCGTCGTCGAAGTCCTGTGCCCGGACCATCGCGTTTGTCCCGATTATCTCCAATTCGGTAATTGTCAACCGACGTATGTCGATCTCCACGGGCGCGTGCTGGATTCCGACGGCGACGAGGCGCCCGCCCGACGGCAGCACCGCGAACGCGGACTCCAATGCCGAGTGTCGTCCGCTCGCCTCGAGGACCGTGTGCGGAGGACCGCCGGCAGCGTCGGTCAGGTTTTCCGTTGAGGCCTCCGCGACCGACAGTGTCGCGTCGGCTCCCAGTTTTCGGGCGAGCTGAAGCCGTACTTCGGAGGCATCGACGACAGTGACAGTAGCGCCGACTGACTTGACGGCGTATACGAGGAACGCGCCGATGCCACCGGCTCCGAAGATGACAACCCGTTCGCCGGATTGGACCCGTCCGCGGTTGCGGGCGTGCACCGCGATCGACATTGGCTGGCCGAGCGCGGCGCCGTCGGGTCCGAGCCCGAGGTCTTCGACACTGGTGCAGTTGGCGATCGGAGTGGTGACGTACTCAGCCAAGGCACCAGGTCGATGCAGTCCGACGCTGGAATAGCGGACGCAGAGGTTTGTCCGTCCGCGCTGGCACTGCCAGCACTGCCCGCAGCTCACCGCTCCGCACGAGGCAACCAACTTGCCAACCCAGGCTGGATCCACCCCTACACCCACGGACTCCACCGTCCCGGAGTACTCGTGGCCGATTGTCATCGGCCCGAGATAGCCGGTCACCGGGTGTCGACGCTCGATCGGGAACATGTTGGGGCCTTTGCCGAACTCTGCGGCATCGGTGCCGCAGATGCCGACGGTGCCGACCGACAGCAGAACCTCCCCGGGTCCCGGTTCGGGAACCGGTACATCCTCGACGCGAATGTCTCCGACGCCGTACAAGACGGCTGCGCGCATTCTGTTCTACCTCTCGTTCTGGGCGGGGCTGGGCTCGCGGGGCGAGGTGATGGACAATCCGGCGGCCTGGAAGACTCGCTCGGCACTGGCATGGGTTGCCCGGGCTGCATCTTGAAGGGGGAGCTGCCGGTGTATGCTTGACAGGATCTCGACGCCGACCGGACCGTCATAGCCAGTAGCGGCAATGGCCCTCAAGAATTCGGGTACGTCCAAGTCGCCTTCCCCGGGAAGCTTGCGGTGGTGGACGGTGTCTACCCAGGGATCTCCGACCGGATCCGCGGGCGCATCGTCGATTTCCACGTGTGCGATCAGGTCGGCTGGGAGCGCAGCGACTTCCTCATACGGGGTGTGGGCGCGGGCTACATGCCAGGTATCAATGAGAAGTTTGCCGTTGGCAGCGCCGGCACTCTCGACGATCGCGCGGGCGGCTGCGATGTCCCTGATGCCGCTGAAAGGTATGAACTCGATGGCGACCATCGCGCCGACGTCATCAGCTTGCGCACATAGCCGGGCGAACTCGTCGGCCAGCCTGTCTGCCGGCCACTGCCTGCCCTCAAGGTCGCCGTTGACCTTGATGTGGCGAGCCCCCAATGCTTCTGCCGCTCGCAGCAGGTCGGCGCGCTGGCGGTCGGACGCGGCGCGAACGTCGCCATCGGCAAACCAGTTGATCAGGCACTCGACCTCGATGTGACGCATCCCTGCGGCATCGAGCAGTTTGCCGAGCCGGGAGAGCCCGATGCGCTCTTCGATGGCCAGCAGGTCGGCGTGCAGCAGGCCCATCCCGACGAAGCCGGCCTCAGCACTGACCTGGATACGATCCTCGATGGTGAAGCTGCTGACCTCGGTCGGCCCGCCGGGGTAGGTATCCCCGGCGACGGCCCAGTGACTGGCCAACAAGTCGTAGGACTTGTTGGACGCAAGGTTCAGTGCGGTGTCGGACATCGGCGCCTCCGATGATGCATGGTCCGTGCGACCAACGTGAACAGACTGACTACACATGCTAGCGGGCCTGGTGTCATGGCGAACCTGCTGCTGTCGGTGATGGGTGCGTTAGCCGAGTTCTCTGTTATCTCGACACGCCGGGACGCTGGGATCCCTGATGTGAGGGTTGCTGCCTGATGCAGTGAATACCGGCACCGATGGAGGCCGGTATGCGGGTGGTCAAGCACGTGGACGGCGGAGTCGTCCGGCGGGTCGTCCTGATTGATGACGCGGGTGCGGAAGTCGTTCTGGTCACGAGTTTCTTGGCGCATCTGGCCGATTCTGGCTTCAGCCCGGACACGTTGTGCGCTTACGGCTATGACCTACGGCGGCTGGTTGAATTTGTTGACCGGTCGGGGATGTCGTGGGGTGACTTCACGCCGGCGAGAGCGCTTGAGTTCCTGGGGTATCTGCGCCGGTTGCCGAGTCGTCGCTCGGCGCAGCGTCTGGGCCTGGCCGTGGCAACGGATCAGGGGCGGTTGTTGTCGGCGGCGACCGTGCAGCGGATATTGGCCGCGACGTCGAGCTTTTTTGGGTGGGCCATCGCGGCGGAAGCCTATGGTGGCGTTGATAATCCGATGCAGAAGCGGCTGGATGCGGCGTTGGTGCGTGTCCCGGATCGTCACCGGCCTTTCGTAGGGGCCGCGACTCGGCAACGGCCGGTCCGCCGCACCGTCAGGGTCCGGCTGCCGCTGCGGCTGCCACGTCCGCTCAGCGCCGGAGACATCGATGCTCTGCTGGGCAGCATGACGGACGGTGCGGGATCTGGCGATCTTCCTGTTTGATGCTCGACGCCGGGCTGCGACCGGGCGAAGTGTTGTGCCTGCAGCTGGAGGATGTCGCCTACGGTCGGCGGAAAGTGACCATCCGCAAACGCGATGACCATCCGCGGGAGGCCCGGGCGAAGTCGCGCCAGGAACGTGTCGTCGATCTGCACGACCCGCGAACCTTGGACGCTGTCAACCGTTACGTCCTTCACGAGAGGCCACTGGATGCTTTGAGCCCCTTCATGTTTCTGGTCGGCGGCAACGGTGCGCGTAGGACCGCGCCGCTGAGTTATCAGGCCGTGGCCCGCGGTTTCGCGCGGCGTCTGGACCGGCTGGGCATCCGAGCTCCGGACAAGACGCCCATGCCTTGAGACACACCCACGCGACAGCGATGTGGGAGAGCGGGATGCGGGAGCTGGCGTTGCAGAAGCGGCTTGGTCATGCGTCACCGGAGTCGATGCGGATTTACACCCGTGTCTGCGACGATCAGGTCGTCGCCGACTACGACGCAGCGCTGAAAAGCGATCATGACGAGCGCAGCCCTGACCATCGTCGCTGCTCGGCCGCCCGTGCGTGAACATGTCGACCGGATGACTTACCGTGCCTGGGTGTGGCAGCACATGCCAAGCGCCACAGTCAGATCGGCGCGGATGCGAGCGTTCGACGACTTCACCGACAGATGGCCGCGGCTGGGTGACGGGTTCCAGGCCCCGCTCCGCCAGCGGCTGTTCGAGCGAGACGTCCAGACCGATTGTTCAGCTGGGCTGGCGGACGCGACCGTCACCATGCCGTATCTGAGCTACCTGTCGCTGGTGCACGGAGTCGGTTTGGATTACCCGCTGCTGCTGGGGCGCCAGTTCGCCAGTCCATTCACTGTCGCTGTCCATCAACGTGGACTGGGTGTCGACTTGGACCTATTCGACAGCAACGTCTCTCGGCTCATTCAGCTCGGCTATTCCCCCAAGGGAGCAAAGAATCACCTGCTATGGCCGTTGGGGCGGATGCTGCTGCACCGCGGCGACCCGGACCTGACCGCTCTGACTCTTACCGACCTCGAGGACCTCCGCCGCGGCGTCGACGAGTTCACCGCGTTGCTGCGAGAAGACCACGTGCGGGAGCTGTTCGCCCGCCCACGGACAGGGCAGCCGAACCCAGACCCGGCAGGTTCTTACTTCAACACGGCGATCGCACGCATCCACGCCGCTCATGTCCTGCTGTTCCACATCGGTCAGATCAACGTCCCGGCGCCCGGCCGCATCGACAGGACGAACTGGGCGGACAACGTCCTGCCGGCCGGGGTGCCGCCAAAGATTCGGGCGGTCATGGAGCGTTACGTCCGCCTGCACCTGGACGCCAACCTCGACCGGCCAGAGACGGTCCGGCACGCTCGGGATGCGCTGCGGCGCTTGACGCAGTGGCTGGCCGCGGCTCATCCCGAGATCACCACTCTGGCCGAACTACGGCGGAGCACGCCGAAGCGTTCCTCCAGTGGGCCGGCGAACTCACCAGCAAACACACCGGCCAGCCCCTGGCGATGACGACAAGGCGAGGGTTGATCACCAACCTCACCGTGTTCATGAACCAGACGGCGACGTGGGGCTGGGAAGACACACCCAGGCGGGTGCTGTTCACCAGGGGCGACATCCCGAAAGTCGCGAAGTCGTTGCCGCGGTTCATCCCTGGCCATGAGCTCACAGCGCTGATGGCCGCGATCAACGAGCTGCCGGACCCCTATCAGCTGGCCGCTCTGATCGTGGCCCGCTGGAGCGGCGCTCGCCGCAGTGAGATCCGCCGGCTCGCCGTGGATTGCCTGGATGCCTACCCTGACGGCCACCCTCGTCTGCGGATTCCGGTCGGAAGGGCTACACCGAGCGGAGCATTCCTCTACACCCCGAAGCTGCCAACGTGCTGCAGCCACTGATGGATTTGGCAGGTAAGTGTCAACGTCGGCTGAATGTGGACCCTTTCGCGTCGGTTGAATGTGGACCCCCTGCTGGTTGTTGATCATTGGTCGGTGTGCTCGGCCGGTATGGTTCTGCCGAGGTCTGGGTCTTTGAGGCGGTAAGAGTCGCCTTTGAGGGCGACGACTTCGGCGTGGTGGACGAGTCGGTCGATCATCGCGGCGGCGACGACGTCGTCGCCGAAGACTTCTCCCCAGCGAAC